>Ga0256834_1000087_pt1 | contig 62012 bp, 56 predicted proteins | sample 4281140metaG_FD_190536 | JGI IMG/M metagenome (GOLD analysis project Ga0256834, IMG submission 190536) | Hydrothermal vent microbial communities from East Pacific Rise, Pacific Ocean - 4281-140 | ecosystem: Environmental > Aquatic > Marine > Hydrothermal vents | place: Pacific Ocean: East...
ATAACTTTTTACTAAAATTTTAAATTTTTCAAGAAACAATAAGGAACTTTGAGTTAAAATCCACTCTCAAATTTGTGGCAAGGTAGCTCAGCTGGTTTAGAGCGCTGGTCTCATAAGCCGGAGGTCGTGAGTTCAAGTCTCACTCTTGTCACCATTGAATTTGAATCTACATTACTTGTTTTCCAATAACTTTAAATAACTTTATTTTTTACTTGACTGAAACTTTTGTTTTTATAGGCTTGTGAGTTGGAGGTCTTTTGGCACGGTTTTGTCCCTCTTTCTACTTGTTGCAATTTTAGATTAATATTTTCAAATTTTAATGAGTAAAAAATAACCTCTTAAATATTGAATTATTTTTACTTTTATAAGTTATTAAAGATTAAATACCATTAATTCAATTATAAAGTAATACCAATACTCATAGTTTTTGGTTTAAGTTTTGAAATATTTTTAGATATAATCTTAATATTATGGCTATTAAACCAAAGATTACATTTTTACCAGTTGATAACGGAGATAGTATAGTTATTATGATTGATGACTTTACTATAGTTATTGATGGTGGTTTGGCAAATAAATATAAAACTTTAAAGAGTTATCTTGTTTCAAATAAAATAAAAAATATAGATTTATTAATTCTCACTCATTCAGACCGTGATCATATAGGAGGGATAATTTCCCTGATAAAAAACTCAGATTTTAATGTAGAAAGCGTATGGTTTAATTCTTATGATAAGTTGTCTCAGATGTTTAATAAAATAAAAGACACATCACAAGATATTTCAATTGGAAGTTTTACTAATGAAATTAGTTTTGCAAAAGCAAAAACATTAAGTAGTTTGCTAGACGAACAAAATAAAAACTACCTATCCATTTATAATGAAAAATTTGAAAAATTTGAACATTGCATCGGAGATTTGAAATTTATATTTTTATCCCCAAGTAAAAAGGTTTTGTTTGATTTATATGAAAAATGGTCAATAGAAGATAGCAAAACTAGAAATAGAGAGATTTCTTATGCATCCAAAGAGTTTAGAACGATTGAAAACTATGCAAAAGACTTAGAAAGCTGTAAAGCAGATACTTCTATACAAAATGCATCTAGTATTGCTTTTATTTTAGAGTACAAAAATAGTAGTTTTTTATTATTGGGTGACGCACATATAGATGTAATTGTAGAAAGTTTAAAAAATCAAAACTATAGTCAAGATAATAAGCTTAAAGTTAATTTCGTAAAATTATCTCATCATGGAAGTAGCGCAAATATTAATCAAGATTTTTTAGATATTATAGAGACTAATAAGTATGTTATCAGCACAAATGGAAAAAGCCATAATCATCCTGATATAGAAGCTTTATCTCTTTTGATAGTTGAAGCGAAATTAAAAAATAAGAAGATAGAGTTATGTTTTAATTACCCTAATCATGTATATGGTAATGAAAAAAATATACTAAAAGACAAAGATAATCAAGACTCATATGGTTACATATTGAATTTTGCGGCAAGCAGTAATGAAGGATATACAATTGAGTTTTAATTGTGATGATGTAAAAGAATTGGCTGTCAAGATAAGCTATATTGCCAACAAAGAAAATGCAAGAGAAAGTTCTGGTGTTATTGTTAGACCTAAAAATGAGACAGATTACTTTTTTGTATTGACTGCTAAACATTCTTTTAAAGAGAATGATGAACAAGCTTTTAATGATGTCAATGTCGAGAAGTTGAAGTTAACTAATATTACAGTTATTCATGAAGAAAACAAGAATCTAAGACCTTTTAAAATTATCGATACAGAGTTTGATTTAGTAGTTTTAGTAATCAAAAATTCTTTTTGTGTAGAGAATAATCTAGCGACTACAAAAATCTTAGATGGACAATTTATAGAATGTGGATTATTTGGGTATCCAAACATAGCTGAAGGTGATTTAGATTGTCTTAAATGCACTTATTTGATGAGTCAAAATAACAATGAATACCAAATTGAGTCGAATAAGACACTTCATAGTTCCTATAAAGATGAAGTTGAAACAACTAAAGGATTCTCTGGTAGTGGGGTGTTTACACAAGTTAATGATAAATATTTACTTGCCGGTATTATAAGTGAGGTAGTTCCCCATAGAGGTTCTTTTAAGTGCATTAACCTTAGTTATGTATTAAGTAAAATATCTTTAGAAAAATATGGTGGCATTGAAACAATATCATTAGAGTCACCAAGCACAAAGGTGCATATAAAACTACATCAAAGTCAAAACCATTTAGACATAGAACAACTTAAGATGATTATAGGAGAAGATGTCACTAAAGAGCTCGAAAGATTCAAAGAAGAAAGTTTAAATGGAATAGAGAAAAGGATGAGAGAGTGGATTTCAGAAATAAAAAAATCACAAAAATGGAAATCAGTAGATGACACTATAAAGTCAGAAATACTTTATGAAGAGGTGAAACTATTAATCTCTGACAACAAGTTAGAAGATGCACACTTAACTATAAAAGAAATAAGAATATTGAATCCTTCAAGATATACAAATAGGCTTATGTCTTGGATTGAAATTCAGAATGGTAATTTGCCTAAAGCTGTTGCATTGCTAGATAATAATGAAACAAGTACCCTAAACCAAAAGGCAGCTATTTATATCGAAATGCGTGACTACAATAAGGCTAAGAGTGCTATAGGAAGTATTGCAATAGAAGACAGAGACTATGAAACTTATAGAATTAAAGCAATATACGAACTCTATAAAAATGAAGAAAACCTCTTGCAGGCATTAAAAGAAATAAATAAGTCATTGGAACTAAACACACATTACTTGGAGTCTATGAGGGTTAAGGCTATTATTCTTTTTTATCAAGCTACATTGTTTACTGTTGTTTCTAGTCTAGTTCCACCTATTGCTCAAAAAAATATGCTAAAAATTGATGCAAAAAGTCAAGAGAAGATACAGTTATCTAAAAAATTACTTAGTGAAGTTATAGAAAAATGCTCTGAGTATAGAGATAAAACTTGGATAGTTACTATACTTATGTTATTAGATATAGATGAAGCTATAAAATATATTAAGCAAATATATAAGGATGAAACCTATAAGATAATTGCTCTTCAATTTATTGTAATGCACAATTTAGATATTGACATCGAAAAAGATATAAAAGCTATAGAGTCAGTAAAACCTTCTGATTTGCATATCATAGATACAATTATTAAATATTATTATATTAAGCAAAATAAAGAAAAGTTATTTGATTTATTAAAAAAATATAAAGATGTTTATACTAAATATAATCAATTAGATAATTGGAATGAAGTTTATTTTAATGCATTATTGAAATTTGAATTGTATTCAGATGCACATGATTTTATTGATAAAAATCAATTGATTGAAAAAGATGAAGCAAAAGCCAATATTTACATGCTTACAAATGATTATAAATCTGCTTGTGCTATATATGAAAAACTATTTAAAGAAACTAGCAATCCTAATTATCGTCTGATTATTTGTGAAATAAAAGCATCGGAAAATGATTGGGAGTATATTACCAAATATACTGATTATTTGATAGAAAATTTTCAAACTGAAAAAGTTGTTGAGTTAGTTGTTTATGCTGAAAGAAACTGTAATAATTGTAACAAAGCAAAAGAACTTATAGAGTTTTGGTCAACTAAAATAAAAAATTCATACATAATTAATAATTTTCATAAAATTAAAGCATACTGTGAGGATAAAGCGGGTTTTCCTTATAAAGCTATATCTATATTTGAAAAACATGATTTAATAAAAACAAATCAAGATATATTGAGTTTGGCACAGCTTTATAAAAAAACAGGTTCTGATGAAAAGATAGAAAGTTTAATAATCAAACATAAAGATAATCAAGATATTGATATCAATACAAAAATTCAAATTGCATCAATGACAAAGAATAGTCCAGTAATATTGAAAAGTATAATCAGACATAATGATATTGATAATATTGATAAATCACTAGCACTCACACTTTTAATGGCAGATATTCAATTTGATGAAAGTATTTTCAATGCCGTTTTTGGGAAAAAAGTATCTCAAGATTTGCAAGATTTATCAAATGATGAAAATTCACAAATATGGATGATGAACACAAACGATATTATACCTTTTATTGCTGAACAAAAGAGACAAAGTGCCTACATGTATAATTTATATAGACAATCAAAAGTACCAGTTCACTTGGCAGAATATATCTTAGTACAGAATATGCATATATATATTAGGAGTGCAAAAAAGTTTCATTTTACTAATATAGAAAATATTAAAGATACAATACTTTATTTGGATGTAACTTCTGTAATATTACTTTTTCAATTAAAAAAACTTGAAAAAGTTCTTAACACATTTTCAAAAGTATTCCTTCCAGCTAATATATTTTATATATTAGAAGACCTTCAAGTGAAAGAAGATTTAGTCAATATAATCAAAATAAATTTTGAACTAGGTAAATTGTTTTATTGTGAAGAGCTAAAAAACCCTAAGGCTATTGATAAAGAAAATCCATCCAATACTTTATTGTCATTATTAAATATATTAGAAATAGAAGAAGATGCTATAGTTTGTGTTGATGATAGACTTACTAATAATTTTCAAACAACGACAAATAGACAAACCATAATAGGTATAAATGATATCTTATTCTCTTTTTATAAGCAAAAAATAATTAATGAAGATGACTACTATCTAACTCTTTTAGAGATGAGAAAAAAAGATTATCTTTATATTTTAATTACTTCAAAGGAAATTATATATCATCTTAAAAGATGCGATATTAGAAATGATGAATTAAAAGAGAGCGATAATCTTAAAATATTAAAAAAGTCATTATCCTTTATGGTAAAAAATTTTAAATATCTTAAATCATTTACACAAGAAGAAATGCAAAGTAGTCGATATGCAGAACCTTTTTTTGTAACAAATCAAGAAAGAGAGATTCATGACAGTATTATCCAACTATTTAATGAAAAATTTGAATATAATGATGATAGATATATCTATTTAAACTGGATATTGAAAAATATATTTTCCGTAAATATGTCATATCTTACAATAAAAAAACTACCTCACAATATTGATATAACAAAGACGATGAGTGCAATAAGTATATCAAGTTTATTTGTACAAGCTATTCGAATTACATCTATATCTAGTCAGAAATCATATTTTGATTGGGTCTATCATAATTATTTTGATATATTTTTTAGCATAAATCAAGATATATTTGAAGGGTCTATTAATTTTATACAAAATTTTATTACTCATGATCTTATTAAAGAAAACTCATCAAAAGAAGAGAAATTTATAGTAGGAAACCTTATTACAAATTTTCCACCAAGAATAAAAGAGCGAATAGTTGGTAATAATAAAATACTTGATTCCCTAATGTTACATAAGATTATAAGCATTAGAAATCTAAAATTTGACGATAATGATTTTACTGCCAGCATAAAACAAGTAATTAATGGTGGTAGGCAAAAAACAATAAAAACAGTTGATGAGAAGAATGAAATAATTTTACTTAAAGCTAAAACAATAAAAGGAGAAGAAGAGATAGAGTTTATACATGATGGAAAAATTGAATATATGGATGATGTATTTAAAATTTTATCAACATCGCCATTGAAACGAATAAAACTCTGTGAAAATAATCCTAAATGGTTTAATATGTCAGATAAAAATAAAGAAGTAAGCATAGAGAAACTAAATTCTATAAAAATTCATCAAGATCGACTTGAAGAGCTATACAAAGTAATTGATAACTCATACTTTTATAAAAATATTGGTGATAAACTCAAATCTAAAAAGCTCGATTTTCAAGATCTATGCCCTGAAAATATTAATACTCTATTGAATCACTTTAGGTTAGATCAAGATTTATCATTTGATAAAGCATTGGACTTGTCAATAGAAACGTTGTTAAGTGAGAAGCAAATTACTGAAGTTATTGATACAGTTCATCATTTTCCTGTATTATTTCCAAGTAAAATAATTGATATATTATCCAAAAAAAATAATCAGGAGCAGATGCAACTTATAAAACAATTCCTAAAGACATCTAATTCACCAATATCTATTATTCAGATGATGCGAGTATTATTGGAAGTTGATGCAGAAAGATTCAGTTTTATTATAAGGTATTTATTAAAACAATTATTTTCGAAAAAATTCAAATTAGAAATCAGAGCTTTTTTTGAACTATTAAACTATATAAAACAAGAATTTAATAGAAGATATAGAGATTTAAATAATGAAATAAAATTAATTTTAATTTGGGCTCATACAAATAAGCTTATGAAATTTTTCAATGCATATAATGTGAGTTCTGAATGGATGATTAAAGAGTTTAAGCAACGATCAAGTATACCAACAATTGAGATTTTTAAAACAGATTATGACTACAGTAAAGATGTTTTAAATGATACATTTAATTATGAGAGATTTTTAGTTTCATCTGTTTGCTATATCTACAATAATGACTTTTCAAAAGCTCAAGGTACTTTTGCAAAAAACAAAATTGAAAAATTAGTTGATGGTTATAATAACAGTTTGGATTTTATTTGCCTAAATGTATCAATGCCAAATGCTACAGGTACATTCTTGCAAGTTGAAGATATGAGTATTTTATCTAGTTTTCCAACTTTAGAAAAATCCTTAAATGCAATAGATGATTTTGTCTTGAACTCTTGGGAACATAGTATAATCCCATTAAATTTAATGTCTTTAAAATATAATACAAATAAACTTAACAATATTATAGAAGATAAACTAGTTGAATATATAAAAAACTATAGGTCAAATAATTCTAGATTTATAGATATCAAATTTAGTAAGTCAAAAGATATATATTTTCAAAATTACTATATTAAAAAATTTAATATACAAAAATGGAATAAAAATATTAACAGCACACATATGATTTTACTTGACTTATTATTTATGATAAAGCAGCTAAAAAATATTGAAGATAAAAATGTTTCAAAAAAGGTAGAAAAATCACTTATTGATATATCTAATGATATAAGGACAGAAAATGAAGCAGGTGCTTTATTTGAAGCACTTATATATTTATCCACCTATCGAAAAGATGATCTAAAATCTAGAGTCAAATTATTTGTGAAATATATACATATTTGTAAAAAACTGCAAGAGTTTGATGCAATTTCACGAATAATAAATGTACTTTTAACTCATCTTCCTATGGAATATGCTAATTGTTTTTTATTGGAAAAATTTGAAAATATGTATGAAAATACAATTTAAATCTTTGCCTTAGTGACAGTTACTTTTATAGTTTAAAAACACTATTATAAATATGCTGATACATTTGATGAGCATGAATTTTTATCGTTTTAGAATATGTTTATTCTATGATTTGGAGAGTAGGGGAGTTTTTGTCATGATTTTGTCCCTTTTTTTAATACCCAATCCTAACTATCAAATTCAAATGCTATAATAACTTAAAATAATTTTAATAAAATGAAATGGTTTATCTCACATGACAACAAAAGAACTAAAAAAACTAGAAAATGATTTATGGGACACGGCAAATACTTTAAGAGCGACTGGCGGTATCAAGTCTTCTGATTATGCTGTGCCTGTTTTGGGGATTATATTTTTACGATTTGCGGACAATAAGTATGATCTTGTCGAAGCAGATATCTTAAAAGAGTTTGAAAAGAACAGAGGTACAAGAGCAGAAGTATCTATAGAAAAGATAGCAGTTCGTACATGTGGTATATATCTAAGTGAGAGTTCACGATATGAATATCTTTTAAATCTTCCAAGTTCTCAGAGTATGGCAGAAGCTATCAAAAATGCTATGGAAGATATCGAGAAGCATCAAGATGAACAGTTTAAAGATATATTGCCAAAAGATGCATATGCTGAGATAGAAAACAATAGTAGTGAAATCCTTCCTAAACTTATCAAAACATTTTCGGATATTCCCAAAGATGCATCTGGCGATGTGTTTGGAAAGATTTATGAATATTTTTTGGGTAAGTTTGCACTGAGTGAAGGTCAAAAGGGTGGAGAGTTTTTTACACCTACTTCTGTTGTAAAGTTTATCGTTGAGACTATCGAACCTTATAAAGGAAAGATATTTGATCCTGCTTGTGGTAGTGGTGGTATGTTTGTACAGTCTGCGAACTTTTTGGAGAGAACAAAACATACAAGAGATGCTATATATGTCTGTGGTCAGGAAAATGAACAATCAACAGTGAAACTAGCAAAGATGAATCTACTTGTAAATAATTTAAGTGGTGAGATAAAAAAAGCAAACTCTTATGAAGAAAATCCTTATAACAGTAAAGGTAAGTTTGACTTTGTCATGGCAAATCCTCCTTTTAATGTCAAAGGTGTTAAAGAGAGTGCTGTAAAAAATGATGAACGATTTACGGAGTATGGATTGCCCAAAAATAAGGATAAAAAAGATGACAAAATCACCGATGCAAACTATCTGTGGATTTCACTGTTTGCTACATCACTAAATGATAAAGGTCGTGCAGGATTTGTCATGCCAAACTCTGCTTCGGATGCTAGAAATAGTGAAGGTGAGATACGAAAAAAGATAGTAGATAGTGGTATAGTTGAAGTGATGGTAACGATACCCTCAAATATGTTTTATACTGTAACTCTTCCTGCTACACTTTGGTTTTTTGATAAAGAAAAAGTGAACACTCCAAGAAAAGACAAGATACTTTTTATAGATGCAAGAGCAGTTTATAATCAAATAGATAGGGCTCATAGAGAGTGGACAGATGAACAAGTGCAAAACTTGGCTTCAATCGTCAGGCTTCATCGTGGGGAAAAAGAGAGGTATCTGGAGCTTATCGCTAGATATATCGAAAGTTTTCAAGAAAATATAGAGGGTATTGAGAAACTGTTTGATACTTATCATGGTAGTCATGATGGCTTGATATTGGCGTTAAAAAGTTATCAAGAAAAAAGTGAAAGTAAAAGAAAAAAAGAGGCTTGTGAGAGACTAAAATCTTCTGGATTTTTAGAAGATTTAGAGAAACTCCAAACACTAGAAACTCCAAGTTTTCCTTCACTCAAAGAGATAAAAAGTTTTGACACAAATCATCATGATAACTCCTCTCAGATAAGTGTAGCAAAAAAGATAGGCGAGGTAGTACAAAGCTATCATGATAGGTTAAAAACAATACAAGAAAGACACTATTTTTTACTAGATACTTATAAGAGTAGTGAAAAATATCTCAAACTAAAAGCAGATAAAACATGGGGAGAGTTAGCCCTTGTGAAAAAGAAACTTTTTGTAGAACTGAACTTTAATCATATTCAAGAGAAGCTAGAGAGTATCTGTTATTGGTATCAAAACATAGAGTGGCTTCAAAGTAAGTTTCCAGATGCCAAGTATGTAGATATCGTAGGGCTTTGTAAAGTGGCTTTACGGGATGAGTATGTAGATGAAGAGGATTATTCGTTAAATGCTGGGCGATATGTGGGAATAACACTTGAGGATAAAAATATCACTGAAGAGGAGTTTAAAGCATCTTTGCAAGAGAAACATCAAAAGTTACAAGTTTTAAATGAACAAGCACATGTGTTAGAGAAGTTGATTGATGAAAATATGAGTAAGGTTTTATAGTGTCAAAAATTGAATGGATTGAAAAAACACTTGGTGACTTGATTCATATTAAACATGGTTGGGCATTTAAAGGTGAATATTTTGCTAGTGATGGTGAGTATATCGTAGTAACTCCTGGAAATTTTTTTGAAGAAGGTGGTTTTCGTCTTAGAATTGGTAAAGAGAAATTTTATACTGATAAATTTCCAACAGAGTACCTTTTAAAGAAAAATGACTTGGTGATTGCTATGACTGAACAAGGAGAAGGATTACTTGGAAGTCCAGCTTTGATACCTTATGATGATGTATTTTTACATAATCAAAGAATTGGGCTATTTCAAGATTTTGATGAAGAGTTAGTATCTAAAGAGTATTTATATTATCTATTTTTTACACAGTACATACGAGACACTATTGCTAACTCTTCAACAGGAACAAAAGTTCGACATACTGCACCTAAAAGCATTTATAAAATCAAAGTAAAATTACCCTCACTAAAAACTCAAACAAAGATAGCTTCCATCCTCTCCTCTTATGATGAACTCATAGAAAACAACAACCAACGCATCAAACTCCTTGAAGAGATGGCGGAAGAGATTTATAAAGAGTGGTTTGTGAGGTTTAGGTTTCCAGACTTTCAAAATGTAAAAATGGTTGATGGGATACCTGAAGAGTGGAAAGAGAATCAAATGAAAGATTATGGAAAAATAGTAACAGGAAAAACACCATCAACACAATGTAGTGATAATTTTGGTGGCAATATCCCATTTATAAAAATTCCAGACTTTAAACAAGGTTTATTTGTAATTGATACTGATGAAACACTTAGTTTAAAAGGTGCAAACTCTCAGAAAAATCAATTTATTCCTGCTAATTCAATTTGTATTAGTTGTATTGGTAGTGTTGGGGAAGTTGCTATTACTATGGAACAATCACAAACAAATCAGCAAATTAATACTATAGAGTTGCAAAATATTAATAATTTAGAATATTTATATTTTGCATTAAAAAAATTAAAACCTATAGTAGAGGCATATGCTGCAACTGGTGCAACAATGGGTAATATAAGTAAAGGTAAATTTGAAAAACTAAAACTTGTAAAACCTAATGATTTTCTTTTGGAAAAGTTTAGTGATATTGTAAAACCAATATTTGAAGAGATAAAAAATCTAATGCAAAAAAACCAAAACCTAAAACAAACAAGAGACCTACTATTACCACGACTTATCAGTGGCAAATTGGATATAGAAAAACTAAAGATAACCTAAAGGAGCAGACATGGCATATCTAAACGAATCACATATAGAAGATGCAGATATAGCATTTTTTTCAGAGCTTGGATATGCTCATATAAATGCTTGGAAAGATGAACTTTTGGGTAGAAAGTCTCTTAAAGAGGTTGTTTTAAGAGATAAGCTAGAGTCTGCTCTTGTCACCATAAATCCTACTTTGCCACTGATAGCCATACATGATGCTTTGGATATGCTCACAAAATCTCGTGCAAGTCAAGGTGAACTTGAATCAAACATGGAGCTTTATCATCTTATCAAAGATGGTGTACCTGTGACATTTACCAATGATGAAGCCAAAGAGGAAGTGACAAAAGTAAAAGTGATAGATTTTGAAAACAGTTCAAACAATGACTTTTTGATTGTCTCTCAACTTACCATTGAGTATAGAGATAGCAATGCAAAGAGAAGACCGGATTTGATTTTATATGTCAACGGTTTACCGCTCATCATGATAGAGTTAAAAAATGCAACGATCAAAGTCAAGCAGGGTTATGATAAAAATTTACAAGATTATAGGCAAGATATTCCTCAACTTTTTTACTACAATCTTTTTATCATTATCTCAAATGGCATACAGACAAGAGTAGGGAGTTTTAATGCTCCATGGGAGCACTTTTTTACTTGGAGTAAACTAGAAGACAATGTAAAAAATCATGACCAACAAACTCTTTTACAAGTAGAACAACAAAGCAAAGATGAAAAATCAAGACTCTCTTTAAAGATAGTAACTGAAGGTTTATGTTCAAAAGATAAGCTTATTGATTATTGTGAGAATTTTGTACTTTATCATAGAAACAAGGTAAAGATTATCGCAAAAAACCATCAATTTTTGGGAGTCAATGTTGCGATAGACTCTTTTAATAAGAGAGATGGTTCAGGAAAGCTTGGTGTATTTTGGCATACACAAGGGAGTGGAAAGTCCTACTCTATGATATTTTTCTCCAAAAAGATAAATCGCCGTATCGAGGGGAATTGGTCATTTTTGATATTGACCGATAGAAATGATTTGGATGATCAGATATTTAGAAACTTTTTGGATACAAAAACTTTTGAGATATCAAGTAGTGAGCAACAGACAAAAAATCAGTACAGAGCAAAAGGGACTTCAAGTCGAAAACAGTTAGAAGAAGCGTTAAGTAAAAACAAAAGCTACTTTTTCTCAACCATCTTTAACTTTGCCGTAGCCAAAGGAAAAACATACACACAAAAATCAGATAGAAATAACTGGATAGTCATCATCGATGAAGCACACCGAAGCCAATATAAAGGGTATGGAGAAAATATCAAGATAGCTCTACCAAATGCACAGTTTATAGCTTTTACAGGAACACCTATACTTAAAAGTGGATTGACTGAACAGTGGTTTGGCTCTTATATATCTGAATATAATTTTGCTCAAAGTATAGAAGATGGAGCGACTGTGCCATTGTACTATCGTAAAAGTGTACCTAGTGTTGAACAAGTCAATGAAGAGTTGGTAGGAGATGCAGCAGAGATACTAGATAGTCATGATTTAAATGAAGAACAACAACAAAAACTTGATCGTGAGTATTCAACACTATTTGAAGTGGTTAAGCGTGATGATAGATTGGATGAAGTGGCAAAACATATCGTTAAACATTTTCCTTCACGCTTAGATGTTATAAATGAAGAGGGAGATAGAAAACCGATGAAAGCAATGGTTGTTTCTATCGATAAGTTTACAGCACTTCGTATGCATGACAAAGTACAACACTTTTTGAAAGAAGAGTTAAAAGAGCTTCGTAAAGAAAAATCAAGATGTAGAGATAGTGAACAAAAAGAGATAATCAGTCGTAAAATTGACTTTATCAATGAGACTAAAATGGCAGTTGTCATAAGTCAAGAGGGTGGTGATAGGCAAGAGAGGGAAAAGTTTGCAGAAGTAGGCTTAGATATCACACCTCATAGAAAACTTATGGATTCTCCTGATGAAGATGGGAGAGACATAGAAGACTACTTTAAAGACCCAAACAATCCTTATAGAGTAGTGTTTGTAACAGCCATGTGGATGACTGGATTTGACGCTCCAAGTGTTTCAACACTTTATCTTGATAAGCCTATGAAAAACCATACTTTGATGCAGACTATCGCAAGAGCAAACAGAGTGTATGAGGGTAAGAAAAATGGGCTTATTATAGATTATTTTGGTGTTTTTAGAAGTTTAAAAAAAGCATTGAGTGATTATGCTGAGGGTTCAAGTGGTACAAGTTCACCACTTGATATGCCTGTAAAAGAGTTTGGTGAACTTCTAAAACTCTTAGAACAAGGCATCAAAGAGTGCAAAATGTACCTAAATGATTTTGATGTCGACGTAGAGCGTATACATGCGTTGGGTGAAAAAGGGTTTAAAGAAGTTGTACTATTTCAAGACTTTGCAGATACTATCTTGGAAAATGATGATAGACGAAAGCGATTTAACCTTTTTGTCAACACTATCTCTTCACTTTATGATTCTGCAAAACCCGAAGTTTATGAATACCCACACATCAAAAAAGAGAGAGATCTGTTTTTATACCTCAAGGACATAGTAAACCGTAAACTTGACCGTGATGAAGAGATACAAAAGGCTCGAAAAGAGGTAGATGATTTGCTTGATAGTAGTGTACTTGGTAAAGGTGACTTGGATGATGGCAAGGTAAATATCACAGACTATAAAGAGATAAATCTTGGAAAACTTAACTTTGAAAAACTACGAGAAGAATTTCCCAAAAAAGAGCATAAGAACATGAGCTTTACGGATTTAAAAGAGTTTATGGAGTTAAAACTAAAACAGATGATGGCTAGAAATAAAACAAGAGGATCTTTTTTAGAAAACTTTGAAAGAGTCATCGATGAATATAACAATGGCAGTATAGAGATAGAAGAAGCATATGAAAAGCTTTTGAGAGAGGCTCAAAGGCTAAGTGATGAAGAAAACCGTGCTCTTTCTATGGGACTTAGTGAAGAGGAGTTAGAGATATTTGACTTGCTTAAAAAAGATAAGCTAACAAAAGATGATGAAAAAGAGGTACGAAAAGCATCAGTTTTGCTACTTAAAAAACTTGAAGATAAAAAACATGAGTTGTTTATGTATAAGTGGTATAAAGAGAAGCAGAAAAAAGAGAGAGTTCAAGATGAGATAAAAAAAGTGCTTGACCAAGCTTTACCTGCATCATATAAAAAAGACATTTTTATGAAAAAGAATGAAGAAATTTTTGCTCATATTTACCATTTGGCAGAGGTAGGAAATAGCCGATATTTGAGTGCTTAGGTTTTTTAGATTGAGATCTGTTACTATTCTAGGGATACAACCAAATATCAAACTAGCTTTTAATATGTCACAATAACAATATCACTCTAAAGGAACTACTTAATTATGATTACATCAGTAAGCAAAAAAAATAGTCTTCACACCGTAAAACCAAAAGAACTTCTAAAAATTGGACTTGATCCAGCAGTTCTTTGGAATGTTGATAGAGATAGAGAAATTGAAAGTTCTATTTTTATAGTTGCAACACTTAAAAATGGTTACAATGAGAAAATTGTATTAACTCTAAAAGAGTATTTTGGTACAGATATGATTTTAACCTCGCTAAACAAACATAGAAGTAGAGTATCTGATAAACTATTTCAGAGTGTAAATAAATACCTTGAACAATCTTTATCTGTTGCATGATTTATCCAAAAGCATTTGCTCTTTTAGAAAGATTTAGTAAAGAAGATTTTTTAAAAGAGAATTGAGCAGCTCTTATTAGTGGTACTAAACTGCCACTAAATATTAAGATACATTATCCACTGAACTCCATCCCTCCTTTGTATGGGGACAATAAAATTATTGCTATTAATCACATTTAATGATATAATATAAAAACTATTAAATGCATTTAATACTAAAGGAGTTTCATGATACCGATACTTAGTAAACTATCTAAGCGATTTTTGAGTGCAAAGCCATCCTCTTTCAAGAGATTTTTATATGAACAGATAGACTTTTCAGCAAAGATCATAGGTATAGTGGGTGGTAGAGGCTCAGGTAAAACTACCCTCATGCACCAGTATGCAAAAGCATCAAAATATAAAAGCTCTCAGATACTATACATATCTTGTGATCATCCCTCTGTTATACAAACAGATATATATGAGATAGTGGATGATTTTTATGTTAGAGGTGGCAAACTGCTCTTGCTTGATGAAATACACAAGATAAAAGAGTTTTCAAAACATCTCAAAGCCATCTATGACTTTACAGATCTTCAAGTTATCTTTTCTGGATCTTCTGCTATGAGTATCAAACATGAGAGTGGAGATCTCTCAAGAAGAGCTTTGATATACGATATGCCTGTTCTCTCTTTTAGAGAGTTTTTAGCACTGAAAAATATCGCCCATCTAAAGTCATTCACACTTGATGAGATACTATCTTCTCATGAGGATATAGTCGTAGATATACTAGAACATATAAAGCCGTTAGAGCATTTTGAGAACTATTTGGAGTATGGAGCATATCCGTTTTTCAAAGAGGGTATAAACTCATATAGCGATAGACTGTTAGAGGTAGTACATACCACTATAGACAGTGACTTAGCATCTATCTTTAGCATAAATCACGATAAACTTGATGCCCTGAAAAAGGTGCTATATATGCTCTGTAGCACCACTCCTTATGAGGTAAACAAATCAAAACTATCAAACAGTGCAGGAGTCTCATGGAGTACACTTTCAAAGTACTTAGAGTATATGCAAAAAGGATCACTGCTCAACATCATAAGAGGAAGCAAAGGGCATAAAACTATCCAGACACCAAACAAGATACTACTAAACAATCCAAACCTTTTTAGTGTGCTTTGTGCCAAGGCTGACATAGGAGCTATAAGAGAGAGTTTTATCATCTCACAACTTTTGACTTCACATCAGGTACATTATCATCATCAGGGAGATTTTTTGATAGATGAGCGTGTAGTTTTAGAAGTGGGTGGCAAATCAAAAGATGCAAAACAGATAGCAGGGATAAAAAATGCTTATCTAGCTATAGATGACATAGAGAGTGGATATGATGATGTTATACCTCTTTGGTTGTTTGGGTTTTTGTATTAAAAAACATATAGATTTAAATTCATGGTAATAAACTACCTAAAATTATGATGTGATTAGGTATTCTCAAGCACTTTTTTTCTTTTCTTCAAATGGATTTTGCATGGTAATAGTTCCATCAGGAAGTTGAAAATATATTACTCCGTTTTTACTATAAACATTTGCTACACCATTCTCTAAACTTTTTTTCTGTGCTTTACGAACTGCATTGTTAGCTATTTTTTGTATTGTTTTTCTATCAATTTTATTTTTCATTTATATCCTTTAAAAACTCTTGATGTTTTTCATTGTCATATATCGTATTGTTATCTGCTATTTTTTCAAATATTTCATTTGGCAGATTTACCTATATAAAGTCTCCTACAAATCTTTACTCCATTGGTATAACCATAAAAGAGAATGTTGATGGCACTTCATATATTATTGTATTTGCAACTCCAACTTCACCCATAGCACTCACTAAGATATGCCTAAAATAATGCATCGTTAATTTTTGTTATTTGTAAGTTTTATATTATCTAAAAATCCTCCAGTTGCTACAAATGTATCAACTGAGATGATTTTATTTCCAGGCTCTAGTTGCTCTAAATAATCATTAAGATTTACTTTAAAATGTTCCCATTTGTTAAGATTATTTTGAAAACCATAACCTCTCACTAACTCTACAGGAGAAGGGTAATAGAGCCAAATATGTTTTCCTCCATAGTTAGCTTTAAATGCATCAATTTCATCATGGTTAAACCACGAATCCCAAGTCATAACTCTTAATCCAAATTTTGTTGTCACATACACTCCAATTGAGTAGTGGGGCATTGAACCTTTTATATTGTTAGCATGTATGCCACCTAATTCTCCACCCTTTTTTCCTACACCTCCGATATCTAATTCAAGAGTTGAGTGTGAATAGTTGTTTAAAGGTAGTTGATACTCTACAGCGTTATATACTTTAGATACCCAATTTGTTGTTAACTTAACTGAGCCTTTGCTTTTATAGCCAGTAGAGATTCTTTTTGGTTTATATTCTCCTATAACTACTTGCCAATTATCTGATATACCTTTTTCGGCATCTTCATATAGTATAAAATCATCACTCTCTTGGACTTCTACAACAATAGGTTTTTTAGGCTTTTCTACTATAGTAGGTGAATTTTTCTTTTTTTCTGTAGTTATCTTCTCAACTACTGTAAATTTAGAAGTAGCAACATCGTCAAAAGAGTTTTCAAAAAATGCTTTTACTTCATATTCTCCTGCTTCAACAACATGGATATAAATTAATCCCTGTTTTATACCTTTTGTCCATCGCCAATTTACAACATTTTTCCACTCATTAGTATCTTCTGTGCGATAAATACCTATCCAATCCTCTTTGTCACCCAACATACCTGCTATACTAACTTCTATGCTTTGATTAACTTCATACACTTTTTTATCTGTACTTATTGTAGTCGTTTTATCTGTTGTACCAGTTGTTGTACCAGTTGTTGTACCAGTTGTTGTACCAGTTGTTGTACCAGTTGTTGTACTAGTTGTTGTGTTCCCGTCTGTTCTAATAGTTTTAATATCTTCAACAGACTTCTCTTTGAGTTGGATATTGAAATTTTGATTACTATCTTTAGATATGAAAATTGTAGTGGTATCTTTTTTGATTTGTAAATTTTGCTCTTGTTTGATTACAAAGTATATATCTGGTTCTTGTTTTGCACTCTTTTGTGTATCTGGTAATGTTCTTGTTTGGTGATTTGGTATATTACTATCATACTCTCTAGTATGATTTTGGTTGATATATAAATATTCTGCTATTTTTTTATCTTGGTAATCTTTTGTTAGTGATATATCACTTTCATCTACAACACTTCCGCATCCAGCTATCAAACTACTTAAAAGAGCAATATAGCATAAATTTCTCCATTTCATTATCTTAATTTCTCCACTTTTTAATTATTTGTTTGCATTATAAAACAATAAGGTAAAAAATTAAATAACTTAATGAAATTAATCATAATTGATTAAGGGGGTTTAATTATTTATGATTTTTTCAATAACTTTTTGATTAACTCTCTCTTTTGCAGGAAGCTCTTTATACTTTTGTTGTAACTCAATTGATAACTTCTCAAATGTTTTGGCATATAGATTTTTGTATCTCTCTTTGATTGCCATTTTTTGTTCGTTTATTGTGTTTAAGATCTCTTTTTTAAACTCTTCTCTATTTAGATACTCATCACCAGCTATAATAACAGCGTCTGTTCCAAACCACGCTAAAGTTGCAGCTACTGGAGCACAAATCCAAACAAGTGGTCCACAAACTCCACCAGCAGTTGCAGCTCCAGCAGATGCAGTCACTTTTGCACCCATTTTTATTGCTCCTTTTGCTACTAATTTGCTCCCAGCTTTTGCCGCTAGTTTTACAGCTATGATATTGATAACTTTTGCACCAACTCCTACTGCTAAAAATGTACCTAGTTTTGTTTTTTGAATATCAAGATTTTTATCAAGTTCACTTTGCAGAGTTTGAAGTATTTTAGAATTTAACTCTCTGTCTACATCTTGTGTTGCAAGATAGTCAATTGTTTTTAGGTGTTTAGTGACACTTTGTTTATACTCATCACTGATAATTTGTGAAGCCGCTTCTATATATATAGGAAAATCTTCTCCAAAAAGTTTATCTTGTATAGTTTTTGCTATCTCTCCTGTAGCGGCTGCTCCGAGTTCTATATATTCACCTACGACTGAGTAGTGAAAATCTAAAAAACCATCTACATTGTTCTCAACATGTAAAAATGCTTTGTCTATATTTAAATCTATTACGGAGTCTAGATGCAAAAGACGGCTTTGATAATCTTTGTGTATGATATTTATATTTTTACTGTTTTCAAGGTTTTCCAAAATCTGTTTAGAATCAACTATAACTTCTATCTCACGAACAACTTCTTTTAACAGTTTTTGAGATACTGGCTCTTTTTGCTCTTGATTTTGTAAAAGAACTCTATTTTTAGATGCTAATATTTGCAATACAATAAGTAAAACTACAAATATAGCAATAGTAAACCAAAATATTTTTTCAAATATTGCCATCTAACTCCCTGTTAAATTTTGTGTCAATTAAATATGCAATTTGTGCAATTAGCCTATTTATCCCTAAAATTGCTAAAGTATTTATAATTAAAAATATAACCCATATTGCCAATTTTGTCAATTTATTGTCCAATGCATCTGTACTGTTTGATACAATCCACCAAAAAATACTATCTAACTCTATCTTTAGTTTTATGATATAGTTTGTAATCTCACAGCTAGATGCCACTGAATTTGACGCATTTATAATTGTTTGTGAAAGTGTCTGTTGCAGATATTTTGGTTCATAGCTATAAAGTGTTAGATAGAGAAAAACAGCTATTAAAAACAAAGATGAGATATTTATAGCCCACTCTCTTGCAAAAATTGGCAAATAATCTTCTCTAACCGTATCTCTAAAGAGATAGTGAAAGTACCTATAAAAAAAGATAACTAATCCAACATGAAATATAAGATAAAACCACAACTCCAAAGGATAAAATATAATTCCAAATAAAACAGTTATACTCATCAAAACAGATACAAAAATATAAAATATAGTTACAAAAATCCTAGAAGATAAGATTTTAGCAAATATAGAATTCTCTTTAAAATAGCAATTTTTAAAACATATTCTCTCTCTCATTTTAAGTTCTATAAAACTATGACTGATAAGTAAAAGTACAACAAATGGTAAGATTAAGATGTAGCAGGTTGAGTTGTATAAGTTATCCCAACCAAACAAAATTATAAAAAAAACAGTAGATGTTAAAGCAAATAGTTTTAGAAAAATTAGCATAATTTATAGTTCCAGTATTAAACAGATTTTCGTTATATTAGTATAACTTCTATTTAGGAACAAACATGCCATATTTTATACTAATAATTTTAACCATTTTAACTTTTTCAGGATGCACGACTTCAAAGGTCAATCACCCTGAACATTTTGCTTCATCTTGCCAAAAAGGAATCTTCTATCTTAAAGCTTCAAAGTGTATAGATTCTAATAAATTTATAAAAAAACTTGAACAATATCCTGTTATATTTATAGGAGATCATCATAAAAGTAGTGAAGTTCATAATTTTACAAAAGAGATTATAGAAGAGCTTTCAAAAAGAGGGTATAAAATTCATCTTGCAAATGAGTGGTTTACGCCAAGTGACAATAAAACTCTTGCATCTTTGGCAAAAAAAGAGTTTAATGAAGATGAGTTTAAAAAACTTATAGAGTGGGATTCATACATGACGCTTGATTTTTCTCTTTTTTCGCCAATTTATAAAGCGGTAATTGAAAATGGTGGTGAGCTTTATGGTGTAAATTTGAGTAAAGTAGAGAGAAAAATGCTTACACAAAAAAGTATGCCTTTATATTTAGAACAATTTTATAATCAATTAGATGCAAATACCAAGGTTCATAAAGAGTATGTTAAGCCATATCTGCACTGTTTTAAACCCAGAGATGGCGAAAGTAAAGATGAGTGCTTAGATAGGATGTATTTAGTACAAGTTGCGTGGGATAGTATGATGGCAGGACAAAGTGCATATCTAGTTCATAAAAAGTTAAAAGCAAAAAGAGATAAATTGATAGTTTTTGTAGGTTCTATGCATTTAGCTTATGGATTGGGTGTAAATATGAGATTTGCTAGGATGAGTGATAAGCCTTTTGTGACGGTTATGCCACAAAAAGCTCCGATTTCAAATATCCCTGTTGGATATTCTGATTTTATCTTTTTATATTAGCCTTTAGTTCCGACTATGTAATAGACATCTTTTTTATCTACTTTTTTAAGCTCAACATTGTATTTTTCTGCCCACTTGTGGATAATATTTTTAGCTCCTTCAATGTGAAGCATTGATGATATAGAGTCTGATTTTATTTTAAAAAAATCTTCTGAATTTGATAGTGTGATATATGATTTGTATGGTTTTAGCATATTGCTTAAGTTTACAATTCGTCTCTGGATTGAGTCGAAACCTCTTGTGTTCTTGATAACCTTTTTGATCTTCTCTTTTGATCCGCCGTTGGTGTTATATCCTAACTGTGTTAAAAGTGCCTCATTTCCAAAAATTCCCATATGTTATCCTTAATAATTGAGATTAGAAATTGTAACATATGAATCTTTTATCAATATTAAAAATGATTAAAATAATAAAATTATTTATTTTTTATGTAGCTAATCGGAACCTTTATAATATTATGATTTAAGGGAGAAAAATTATCACAATCAAGCTCCAAATCACTCTGATATATTTTTAGTTGATCACTTAAACGAATCAACCAATCTATAAGCTCTACAGATGCACTTCCTTCGAGTATTCTACACTCTTCAAGAACCTCTTCACCTAAAGTGACTAATTTATTTATAGGAGTTATCTTTAAATATCCTGAAGAAGATTTTATATTGTGAAAAATTCTAAATATTTCATTGATACTGTTTTTGTAATGCTCTTTGTCCTCTAATTTTATTATCAAAGGCTCAAGAGATTCTATCATAAATGAATAATGTGAAAAAAACTCTTCAACTATCTCAACATCATACTCTGCATCTAGATTAGAGTAAACACCTATAATTTCTTTCAAACTAACTCCTTGATACTATTATGATAAAGATATTAGCTTAATTGAACTAAAAGCTTTTTTTTTGCTTGTTAGGATAAACCAATTTTTTATTTTCAAGTTCAGTCTCAATAAAGATTTTTCATCAGCATTCTCTCTTCTTCCAATGAAAGGTAACGCCATTTACCGCTTTTTATGTTGAGTTTAAAATTTCCAATGCTGACTCGGTTCAAGTTTAAGACCTTTAATGGCGTTCCAAATTTTGGGTCTTTTAGTGCCCCAAAAAGTCGTCGAATATGTCGGTTTTTTCCTTCATCAATTTTTACCCTAAGTTTTGTTTTTGCACCACCAATGCCTATTTTTTCAACATCAAGAGCTTTTAGTAGACCATGTGTACTTTCTACTCCTTTCATAGCTGATGCAATATGTTCATCTGTTACATGACCCCTAACCCATATCTCGTATACCTTTATACAATTCCCAGGTTTGGTCAACGCATTGCCGATTTTACCGTCGGTTGTGAATAATAAAAGCCCCTTAGATTCTAGATCAAGGCGTCCAACCGGCATCCAATTGTCATGAAAAACCCAATCGGGCAAAAGATTATAAACTGTTTTTCGCCCAAGTTCGTCAGATCGTGTGACCACATAACCCTTAGGCTTATTGAGTGCTAATAGTTTTTTAGAATCGTTAGTTGTTCTATTCATTAGGTGTATTCCTTAAATTAAAATTATTTAAATACTAACAAGTTTTGAAACAGTTGTATACCATGTATGCTTCCTAAACTATTATCTAGTTTTATCTAGTTTTTTTGAGATAATAGTATTTATGGTTGATAGATTTATAATAAAATCTATCTTATTGAGTCTGTTCATAACTAGCTTTGTCAAGCCTTTTCTCATTTTTAATATTTTTGTGGAACTTTTTTTAAAAAAGTTTTGGAATAGAATTAAGATAGTAACATTTTTATTTTAATTTAAAACCAATCTACTATTATTAATTTATCAACTCTTTCAAACTCTTTTATATTATGAGTGACTAAAGTTAGATTGTTAGCTTTTGCACAACCAGCTATTAATGTATCCATTGGACCTATTGGGTTTCCTTTTATTTCCAAAGTAGCTTTAATTGTTGCAGATTCTCTAGCTTCTTTTGTACTAAAATCTATAATTTGAATTTGCTCTAATAATAAATTCAACTGTTCTTTTCTTTTATTGGGATTATTAGATTTTGCAATTCCAATTTCTAATTCATATAGAACAATTGATGGAATAAAAACCTCTTTTGGAGAGTGCAAAAACAGATTGTTAGAAATTTGACCTAAGCCTTTAAAAAAGTAAATAACAGTGTTTGTATCCAATAAATACATTCAGAATTCTTCTCTTTTTACATCATTTACATTGCATTTTCTAATCTCCTCAATTGTGGGAAAATCACTCCAACTTCCAGCTAAACTTTTAATCTTTGGATTCCAATTGTTATCGATGTTTTTTTCTATAATGGTTGATATATATTTACTAATGGAAGTATCCAAAGAGGAGGCTATCTCTTTGACTTTGGATTCTAAATCATTGTTAATATAAATAGTTATTTGAGCCATGATTATCCTTTATTTATAAAATATATGTGTAATTATAAGTGTTCTTAGATTAAAATTTTATGAAAAAAGAAACTTTTAGAGGTTGAGAGAGAAGGATTTCTTAAATACTTAAGTTATCCTTCTCCCAAAAACTATAACTGGAAGATATTTAAGACTCCAAACGATAAAGAGTGCAAGCCAAATTGCAATAGAGATATCAAATAGAAAACTGGTAAAAGTTAAAGCCTGACACCTTTTTTCTGAGCAATTTTGCCCAATCAAGTTTTTTAAATTAGTTATTATGATAGCAAGATAAACTTTTAAAAACTCGTCGTGTTAGCTCATTCATCATCCAAAGTGTTGTTAGTTTTGAAGAGTAAAAATATTTTCAAATCCTTCATTTTTAGCTCTATTTAACATCTCGTAAATAGGTGAATTCGAATATTGTTTTAATATCTTAGTGATGAGAGCTTTTGAAATTTGATAATTTCTAATAATTTGCTCTCTCGTATCAGAAAAAAAAGGGTTAATATTTATAATTTGAGAAGTTCCAGTTGATGTTACTCTATCAATCTCATTTTGATTTATAGAGCTAAAATCTATTAAATATTTTTTCCGATAATCAACCTGCATAGCAACTCCTTCATCTATCCATACAGGTAGTTTAAATTGAGTTGTTATATACCCTAATCTATCTCCAACCTCTGCATGAAGCAACTCATGAGCTACTATATCGATATTTTGCCCTTTAGGTCCAAAGACTACATATTGATTCCAAGGGAGTCTGATTGCTGAGCCAAAATCGTTTGTACCATACTCTTTTGCCATTTTGCTACTATTTGTAAAAATGATAATTGGAGTTGATTTAAAACTTCCAAACCTATCTATAATTCTTTGTTTTGCATCATTTATTAAAGAGACAATATTCTTATATTCACTTTCACTTATCTTTGGATCTACATAAATATTTTTAGAAATTAATACAAAATCACTAAACTCTACTGTCATTCGCTTGATAATGCTTGAATGTAGTAATGAACTGCTTAAAGCACAAAGTAATAACAATAATATAATTTTTTTAAAATGTTTCATCTTTTTCTCTTTTTTAATACTGCAATAATATAATTTTAGACTAACTAGTTAATACAGGAACATTATAACCTAAACACAAACTAAGTTCAAAATTTAAGTAATATAAAAGTGTTCCAATAATACTAAAAAACATTAATACTTAAGTTACCTTTCTCCCAAAAACTATAACTGGAAGATATTTAAGACTCCAAATGATAAAGAGTGCAAGCCAAATTGCCATAGAGATATCAAATAGAAAACTAGAACCTGTAAATGAGTATAGCATCCTAAAATAGATAACAATTTGTGTGAGATAAAAAAGAATTTTAGTTATTTTATCTATTTTCATTTGATTGCCTGAGTGTCCAAGTGTTACTCTAGTTCCAAAGCCGATCATGACGGTTGTTAAAAATCCTAACATAACAAGATGAATTCCCAAAAATATAAAACTCTGATCAAATATAAGTTCTCCAAGCCCTGTAAATGCCCCAATTATTAGTGCAGTTGGAAGCCAAAAGATAGCAAGATGAAGTATCCAAAGAATAGGCTCTGCTTTTTTAAATGGTAGCTTCCAGCTATATATCTCTTTTGCTAATAAAAAACCTGCAATCGCCATAAAAATAAAACCGATTTTTAAATTAGCAACATTGAAAATAATCATAAGTGAAAAAAGTGCAAAGATTATAGGGAGTAGTTTTTCATTTTTTTCTATCATCACATGTGAGAAAAATGGTATCATTCTCTGACCAACTGTAAATGCTATAATTGTTAAAAAGAGATAAATTCCTATCTGTTTTGCTAACTCAAAAATCATTAAGCTATCACTTAAAAATCCAATTATAAAAAGTATATTTGCAACTATACCAGATCCAAACCCAATCATAATCCATTTTTGATCATAAAGCTCAGGAAGAGGAGATCCTTTGTATATATTATAAAAAACTATCATAGTATAAATCTGTGCTGCTAAAACAAATAAAACTCCGATATAAATAAAAAAGATAAAACTCAAACTTCCAATTAAAAAGAAAACTGTACCTATAAAAAGAAGTGCAAAGTTTGTTAAAAATATATTTTGTTCCAATGCTGGTGTTTGGCTAAAACGAGGAAAAGTAGTGAGTAAGAATCCTAGAAAAAATGAGGTAAAAACTGCAAATATCAATGAGTAACTATGAAAAAGATTGGGCAATATTGAGAGCGTTATAACTCCTTTATAGCTAAGCATAAAAATTAACATAAAGAGTATTGCGTTTATAACTCCAAAGGCAAAAAATGGTTGATGTGGTTGTGAAAAAAAGTAGTCGTATTTTTTAGTGTTCATTAAAAGTTTCCTAATTCTATATAAATTTGATTAAATTGTCCGCCTTGTTCAGCTACAAAAAGAAATATTCCAAGGATAGAGAGTCCTAATAGTATCGCTAAAATGATTTTTGTTTTAGAGTAGGGTCTCTCACCTTTTATAGCTCCACTTCTTGCATTTATAGCAAATCTATACTCTTTGCTTTTGTGTCTAAAGTGTGCTGTCCAAATTGGAAGTAAGATATATTTAAAAGTGCTTTTGTCATGATAGATCTTGAGATCTGTTATCTGTTGTTTGTCACCACCTATCTTGTATCTTACTGCTTCTTGAATTTCATAAGACATATACTCTTTGGCATAAGAAAATCCATCATCAAGGGCTACTTGATAGACTTCACTCTCAAATCCGCTCAAGAATTTATCATCATATACTTTGAGATTTTGCAAATCCCAAGGCTCTAATGAATCAGCTAATTTTCTTGGAATTGTCCTAGTTGCACCTATAAGTACATCATTAAAATCTCTTTGTACTTCTCCGCTAACAGGTGTCCAACGAATGCGAGGAACCATCTCATCTCTTCTTTGAGCTCTTCCATTTACATAAACAGTTCTTGATACTCTCTCATAGTAGGTATCTCCCCTAAGACCTTGAAATCTACTATGAGTTTGGCTATCGTATGTCCAATAAGGGAGGTAAATACCAGTAAATCTTGAGTCAGCTTCAGTAAATTTTTTAAGAGAATTTGGAGCAAACCACAAACTTCCAACCCACTTTTTAAAAACTATTTTTGCCTCTTTTTGATTTATTGAAAAGGGCAAAAGTGACTCAGGAGCCAAAGGCATAAAAATATCAAGATTTGTAACAACAGGAGATGCACAAAAAGGGCATTTAGTGCTTCGTATATGAGAGTCTATCTCAAAATCAGCTCCACATGAAGGGCATTTTGCTTTTAAATCTTTACTTAAATCTACCTTTGGGGAAGTTTCAAGACTTTTTAGAGCATCATCAAGGCTATGCTCATAAATAGGAAGTTTTGGTGGATAAATATGATTTATTGTATTGCAGTATTCGCATCTGAGTGCATTTTCATCTGCACAAAAAACCAAAGAAGCTCCACATTGTGAACATGGGAAACTTTTTTGAGTGAAGCGTTCACCCTCTTTTAGTTTTTTTATCATTAAATCACTAAAGTGGTGGAGGTGCTAAAAAATTAAAAAGAGATTCTATCTCTTCAAGTTCTTTGGCACTTTCCCATTTTTCCATGCCAGTTGCCCACATAAGTGTTTTAGAATTAATCTTACTCTCTTTGATAAACTCTTCTATCTCATCGATAGAAAATGGACCTTTTGGATCTTTTTCTTGTGCAAAATAGTACATTTTTTCATAAGGTTGGGGAATATAACTCTTCTTATTATCAAATTTATTGGCTAATTTTTCAGCCATTGCAAATCCAACACCCATAGCTGCCATATCACCAGCGGCACTTCCTCCTCCTTTTGTCATAGACTCTGCAGTTTGGAAAGTTAGATAATCGCTCAAATCTTTGATAATACCCATACTGCTTCTCTTATCAAGTGCCTCTTCAACAGCAGGAGGTACAGAAATGTTTTCTATAAGAACACCAGTGAGTTCTAGTCCATATTTTGAAAATTCATCAGCTATCTTTTGGCTTATATATTCTCCTAATTGGTCATAATTTGAAGCTAAATCAAGAACAGGTATGTTTGAACTAGCCACAATATCTGTAAAACGAGAAATTATATGATTTCTTAACTGATTTGAGATATCTTCAATACTAAAATGACCATTTGTTCCAACTATCTCTTTTATAAAAAGTGCAGGGTCATCTATCCTTACCCCATAAGTACCAAATGCTCGAAGTCTTATCACTCCAAACTCTCTGTCTCGTAAAATTATAGGATTTTTAGTACCCCATTTTAGATCTAAAAATTGTCGTAAGTTACAAAAATAGACTTCAGCCTTAAATGGTGAGTTAAAGTTATGATCCCAGTGTTGTAATGAAGTTAAAATAGGTAAGTTTTGAGTCTCTAGGGCATAAATACCAGGTCCTAAAACATCAGCTATCTCTCCCTCATTTACAAATACTGCAGCTTGAGCTTGACGAACTGTTAATTTTGCACCATATTTTATCTCATTGTTATATCTTAAAAATCGATATACCATTGTATTGTTGCTCTCATCAAGCCAATCAATTACATCTATAAACTCACCAAATATTTTATCCCAAAAACCCATATTTAATATCCTATTTTATTTTCTAAGTCGTCCAGCTGCTAAAAGTGCATCGTGAAGTTGTGCTTCTACTTTTTCTAACTCTTGTGTAGCGGTGGCTCTTGCTTCTTTACCTTTGTTTGCTATCTCTAAACTCTCATTAATAGTATCTATAAGTGTTTGGTTTGCTTTTTTGATAGACTCGATATCATAAACACCTCTTTCAACTTGCTCTCTTATCTCTCTGTTTGTCTCTTGTAGATTTTCTGCATTTTGTTCTAGTAGTTCATTTGTAAGATCTGTTGCTTTTTTAACAGATTCTGCTGCTACACCACTTCTATAAATTGTGATAGTTTGTGCAAGTTGGTTTTTCCAAAGTGGTACAGTGTTTACTAAAGTTGAACTAATCTTACCAATGAGTGCTTTGTCATTTTCCTGAACCAATCTGATACTTGGAAGTGATTGCATAGCGACTTGTCGTGAGAGTCTTAAATCGTGTATTCTTCTCTCAAGGTTATCTCTTGTAGCTATGATATCTTTTAAGCCCAGAGCTTTTATCATCTTTTTGCTCTCTCCAGCTTCAATCTCTAGTTTTGGTATAATATCTCGATCAAGCTCTTCTAGCTTATGAACCCCCGCTGCTATATAGAGTTCTAACTCTTTAAAATATTCAAGATTTACATCATAAAGCCTATCAAGTGCTGTGATATCAGTTAAAAGTTGTGTTTTTTGTTGCTCTAAATCATCAGTTATGCCATCTATCTGTTCTCTTACATCTTCATATTGACCGATAAATTTTGTAATTGGAGATGCAAAGCCCATCATCTTAGATATAAAACCTTGTTTCTTATCTGCACCAAGTGCATCTATATCAAAACCTTTTATAACAGAAACAAGATTGTTAAGACTATGACCTACTGTACCTAACTCTTTGTTTTTTACGCCTTCTAACATAGAGTCTGATACTGTGTTCATACTCTCTTGTGCTTTTGTTCCAAAGTATAAAACAGTACTTGGAATATTGATATCAATCTCTTTAGCGACTATTTCCATCTTTGTCTGATCAATTTGGCTAGAAGATTCATATGAAACTATACCATCTTCGCTAATAATTTCATTTAAATCAACAACTGTAGTTTTTAGTTCAAACTTTTCATCTTTAATCTCTTCAACCTCTTTTTGTATCTCATCATTGACTACTTCTTCAGCTCTCTTTTCCATAACTCACACTCCTTCATTTTTGATTTGTTTTGTTAATGCTTCTATTTGCACATCTAGTCTTGTTATATCATCTTCATTTAACTTCTCTTTTTGTTCATGGATAGTTCTTTCTACAGTTTCAAGAAGATGGATGTAATTTGTTCTCATCTTTTTGTCTATATTCTCCTTTAAAAGATTAACTTCATACTCTTTTGTTATTTTTTGAGTTCTATCAAGATAGACATTAAAAAACTTTCTAGCACGAGAGAGGTCATTTGGGTTTTCTTCAACAGTTTTTATGACATGTTCAGTCTCTTTTATGATGCTGTCTAACTCTTTACTTATTTGTGGGTCATTTATAGAAATTTTTAGTTTTTTGATATCTGATATCTTATCTTTTGCTAAGCCTGTAATTCTAATAACTTCTTCAGCACTGACTCCGATATTTAACTCACCAACTTTATCAACTCTAGGATCCAATCCATAATACAGATAAAATCCAATAAAAGAGACCATTGCTAAAAGTATGCTTAAAAAGAGTCCATTTCCAGCAGCCATATATGAAGTAAAAAAAGTCGCAATAGTTATAATGACGGCTGAAATACTTTTATATTTTATTTTTGGTGCTTTGGCTAAAATACTTTTGTTGTATTCAATCTCAAAAAGAAAACCTTTCCTTGCAATCGTAGCTCCAAGTATAAAAAGGGCATATGCTATACCATTTATAATAATACCTTGAAAATCTCCATTTAAAAGAGCAAAAAAGAGAGTCAATAAAATAGGCAGAGGTAAAATATAGAGTAAAATACCCTTGATAAAAAAAGGTTTTTTGCTATTTTGAGAAGGCTGATATTTTTTTGTTTTTACCACTATATTAATCCTTCAAAAGATAAAAAAGTGCTTGCCAAGCTACAGCACCAGTAGAACCAAGTAACAAAAGAAAACCTACAAACTTACTTAATGCAATATTCATTACCACTTCCAATACATTCTAGTTTTCTCTTATTGTAACAAATATTAATAGAAATGAAGCTAAAATTATAAAAATTGTTAAGGTTAAATTATGTTTGAAAAAATGGATAAAGATTTTGTTCTTCACTCCTATGGTAGAAATTATGTCAATTTCAAAAGTGCTAGTGGAGCTGTTATAAGAGATGATAAAGACAATAAATATATAGATTTATCAGCAGGAATTGGAGTTGTAAGTGTTGGGCATTCGCATCCTAGGGTCACAAAGGCTATTTGCGAGAGGGCTGAAAAAATTATACATGTATCAAATCTTTTTCTTATAGAACCTCAAGCAAAATTGGCGAAAAAGTTAGTAGAACTTAGCGGATATGATATGAGATGTTTTTTCTCAAACAGTGGAGCAGAAGCAAATGAAGGTGCTATAAAAATTGCTAGAAAATATGGTGAAGTTGAGGACAAACCAAAACGCTACAAAGTGATAACCCTAGAACACTCTTTTCACGGAAGAACTATTTCAACTCTAAAAGCTACTGGGCAAGAGTCTATGCATAACTATTTTGGACCATTCCCTGATGGTTTTGTTTATGCAAAAGATATTGATGATATAGAGACTCTTTGTGATGATCATACTGTTGCTGTTATGATTGAACTTATACAAGGGGAGGGTGGAGTAGAACCACTTGATAAAGATAAAGTTAAAAAGCTTGCAGAGTTTTTAAAGAAAAAAGATATTTTACTCATAGTTGATGAAGTCCAAACAGGAATTTATCGAACTGGAGAGTTTTTGGCTTCAAATCTTTATGATATTGAACCTGATATTGTAACTATCGCTAAAGGGCTTGGTGGTGGGGTTCCTATAGGTGCTGTTATGACAACTCTTAAAGATATATTTAAACCAGGTGACCATGGGAGTACTTTTGGTGGGAATTATCTTGTATGTTCAGTAGCCCTTGAAGTGCTTGATATATTAGAAGAATATAAAAATAGTGGAGGACTTGATGAAGCTATGATAGCTTTTCATAACTCTTTGAAAAATATATCTAAACAATATCCTCAAATTGTAGAGAAAGAGGTTGGTTTTGGTTTTATGAGAGGGCTTCGTATAAAAGATAGCGACACTTTGGCTAAGATTTTAGAAAGTGCATTTAAGGAAAGAGTTTTAGTTTTAAAAGCTGGACGAAATACACTTAGATTTTTACCTCCCCTTACAATTAGTAAAGAAGAGTTAGATGAAGGGATAAAAAGAGTTGAAAATGCTTTTTCTAGTATCTCTTAGTTTAGTTTTTACAAGCACTTTAGTAGCAAGTGAAGCATATAAGTATCTCAGTGATGAAAAAAAAGAGATACTAAATATTGAAAAAGAGGTAAACACTAAACAAGCAACCAATCTAAAGCTTGATTGGATAAATCCAATAGTTGCATCTTATAGCTACTCAAAAAGTGACCAGATAGGAGCTTTTAGTACTTCAAAGTTTTTTCGCATCTCATTTGATCAACCTATTTTTAAAAGTGGCGGTATCTATTTTGCTATTAAATACTCAGATGCAAATAAAAAATTTAAAGAGATAGCTCAAAGTACAAAAGAGTCAAATCTAATAAAAAGTTTATATGATAGTGTGCTAAATCTAAAAAAACTAGATGCACAAATCCAAAAAGCAACTTTAAGCATTTTAAATGCAAAGATAGATATCCAAAGAAAAAAAGAACAATTTGATAGTGGGTTGTTAGATAGTAGTTTTTTAGACTCTGCAATCTTAAACAAGACAAAGCTAGAGCATCAGAGGCTATCTTTAGAGGCTTCAAAATTTGCCCTTCAAAAAAGTTTTGAAAATTTGAGTGATTATGACTATAAAGAGGTAAATTTACCTCACTTTGAGAGTGTAAGCCAAGAGGTGTTTATAAAAAACAATATTGAAATTTCAAGTTCACACAGCAATAAAAACCAAGCAAAAGAGCTTAAAAATATGACTATTTCAAACTATCTACCAACATTTTCTCTCTATGGTGATTATAGCCATAAAGATGATGAAGTACAGTTTTTTAAACAGGCAAAAGAGTATAAAACTTATGGTGTACGAGTTAGTATGCCTATATTTGCAATTAACCGAGGTCGAGATATAGAGATTAGAAAGTTAGAGTATCTAAAAGCAAAAATTGCACTAAAAGATAGTAAAAAAGCTTCAATACATGAATTTCAAACTATAGAAAATACTATTTCTATTTTGAAAAAAAGAGTAGAGATTGCAAAAAGTGATTTACTTTTATATAACTCACTTGTAAAAAATGCACAAGATGGTTTGGCAGCAGGAGAGAAAACAATTCTTGATGTGGATACTCTTAAAAACTCAAAAGAGATTGCCTCACTTGATGAGAAAATTTATAATATCGATATAGAGTTAGAGCTTTTAAAACTATATGCAAAGATGAGTGATGCGATTTAGTATTTTTATGGAAAATTGGCTTTATAGCAAAGATGCATACTACTCAAAATATCGTGAAATTGGCAAAGGTGGAGATTTTTATACCGCTGTGAGTTCAAGTATGTTTTTTGGTGGAAGCATTGCAAATCGTTTGATTTATTCGATTGATGAAGGTTTTTTAGACTCAACTTGTTCTGTTGTAGAAATTGGTGCTCATCAAGGTTATATGTTGGCAGATATTGTGCAATTTATCTATACTTTAAGACCTAAGTTATTGGATTCGTTGCAATTTGTTATCATAGAACCACATGAGGAAAATATCAAAGCACAGATAAAATATTTTAAAGATTCTTTTGGAGATGTTGTAAACTTAAAACATTTTAACTCTCTTGATGCAGTTGAAATAGATAGTGCCTTTGTTGTAGCAAATGAGATATTTGATGCCTTCTCTTGTGAACTTATAAAAGATGACAAGATGCTTTATATGGATGGGTTTAAACCAGAGTTTAGAGAGCAAAATGATGAGATTAAAATTCATTGTGAAAAATATGGTATAAAGAGTGGAGAAGTTGGTATTGGTTATGAAATATTTGCAAAATCACTTGCGAGAGCTTTTAAAAAGTTTGAATTTGTTACATTTGATTATGGCGAAAAAGAGAAACGGAGCGATTTTTCTTTGAGGATTTATCATAAACATAAAACTTATCCATTTTTTGCATTAACTGATTTTGTAGAAAATGACAAAGAGAAACCAAAAGATGTGAGTTTAAAGACGCTTTATAAAAAGAGTGATATTACTTATGATGTAAACTTTGAACACCTTATAGATGCATTTAAAGAAAATGGTTCAAGATTGGTCTATTTCAAGACACAGATGGCAATGCTTGTAGAATTTGGTATAATAGAACTTTTAGACCAGCTCCAACAAAATGTTGATGAAAAAACTTACCAAAGTGAGATGAATAGGGCAAAAGTGCTTATTGATCCATCATTTATGGGTGAACGGTTTAAGGGTGTTGTGTTTAGAAAAGAGTAAAAAAATTTAGGAAGAAATAATGATAAAGATAATAGTAAATGGGGAAAAAAGAGAAGTTTCTGAAAATATGAAGATAGGTACACTTTTAAGGGATTTAGGAATTGAGGAAAAGACGATGGCAAGTGCTGTAAATACAGAAGTTGTTAAGAAGGAAAATTGGGATAGTCATGTTGTAAAAGATGGCGATAGGATAGAGTTCTTACACTTTGTTGGCGGTGGATGATTTATCGTAAAAAAGTAGCAATTATTGGTGGAGGAGCTTCTGGGCTTGTCGCTGCTATTTGTGCTGCTAGACAAGGGATAAGTGTTGAGTTATTTGAAAAAAGTGCAAAAGTAGGGAGAAAAATCTTAGCTACTGGAAATGGTCGTTGCAATATCAGCAATGAGCATATTTTGGTGGAGAATTATCACGGAAAAAATTTATTTTTTATAAAAGAGATATTAAAAAGATTTAGTACCCAAGATGCAAAAAAGTTTTTTTCAGGTATTGGTCTTGAGATAGTTGAAGGAACAAATGGTCGTCTTTATCCTATGTCACTGCAATCTTCTAGTGTAGTTGAGCTATTGCTTTATGAGTGTAAACGATTGGGCGTTAGTATAAATCTTTCATGTGAAGTTATAAAAATTATAAAAGAGAACTCTCTGTTTAGAGTTTTTACAGAATCTTTGAGTAAAACTTACGATAATGTAATTATAGCGACAGGTTCTTTGGCTATGCCGTCCCTTGGTAGTAGCGAAAGTGGATATAAGTTTGCAAGAGCTTTTGGATTGGAAATAGAAAAACCTTTTGCATCTTTGGTTCAATTGGTTTGTAGTGATAAATTTGTTTTAGATGCAAGCGGTGTAAAAATTGATGCTTATATAGAAGTTTTTGTAGATAGGGAAGTTAAAAATTCTGCTAGAGGGGATTTGCTTTTTACAAATTATGGATTATCAGGTTCTGCAATTTTAGATATAAGTCGTAGTGTATCTGAAGCTATAGTAAAAAAATGTGAAGTTCTTTTAAAGATAGACTTGATGCCAAATTTATCTCTAAATGAGTTAAAATCACTTTTACAAAAAAGAGCAAAAAATCTACCATTAGAGCTTTGGTTAAGTGGCATAATCAATAAAAAATTGATAAAACTTATAGCAAATGTATCCAAAGTATCTCTCAAAAACCAAATAGATACAAAAGTGATTCATAAACTAAGCTTTGCAATTAAAAATTTAACAGTTAAAGTAGAAAATACAAAAGGTACAAAAAGCTGTGAAGTGATGGCTGGTGGGGTATCAACAAAAGATATAAATTCTAAAACCATGCAATCAAAGCAAGTTGAAGGACTTTTTTTTTGTGGAGAAGTTTTAGATGTAGATGGAGATTGTGGAGGGTATAATCTCCACTTTGCATGGGCTAGTGGATACTTAGCAGGTAAGAGCCTCTAGCTCTTTTTCATTTAAAAGTTCAGGGTTTGGTTTCCCTATAAAATAGCCTTGTGCATAGTCTATTCCTATCTTTTTTACAATATTGAATATCTCTTCATCATATACATATTCAGCTACAGTTTTTGCACCAATTTTATCTGCAAAACTTTTTATAGCTTCTACTGTTTTTAGGCTAGAGTCACAGTGCTTTAGATTTTCAATCAAACTTCCGTCTATTTTGATTATATCTGGGTTAAACTCAATAATTCTAATAAAATTTGAGTATCCACTGCCAAAATCATCAATTGCTATTTTAACACCAAGATTGCGGACTTTTTTAATAAAATTGTTTACATATTCATAATCTTGAGTCTCTTTATCTTCTAATAGCTCTAAAATTACTTTATGTGTGATATCAGAATTTTGCTCAAGAAGAGTTAAAAGATACTCATTTGCAATACGATCTTCAATATCTAATGAAGAGAGATTTATAGAGATTTCACATTGATTTTTTCTAATTTTTTCTAATGTTTTTCGAAAAAGAACTTTAGTTACCTCTGGATATAATCTACCTTTCTTTGCTACATCTAAAAAATATGGTCCTGGCGGTATGAGCTGTCCATTTTCATCAAACATTCTTACCAATGCTTCATATCTTTTTATTTCATCTGTGTTGATATTATAAATAGGTTGAAAATATGGCATAATTTTATTGTTTTTTAGTGCAATTTTTATACTTTTTAGCATTTGTAAGTTATTTTTTAGATTATCTTTAATTGAATCAATAATATCACAAGAGAGTAAAAAATTCTTTTTTTGACACACGGCTGCTGTTAAAACCATATTTGCATCTTCATAAAGTAAATCTAAGCCTTGTGCAAAACTCATCGTGACATTTACATCAAAATTATATTCGTTATAACTATACTTTGTTTTTTTGATTTTTTCAGTTAATTTTGTACAAAACTCTATAGCTTTGTTTTTATCTAGCTTGGAACCCAAGTTTAAAAGCAGTGCATATTTTCCACTTGAGAGATGATAAATATCAAAATCTCCTGCTATTTGAGTATATAAATTTAAATTTTTTACAAAAATAATTTCTAACTCTTTTGCAATATTTACCCCATAAAAGTTTTCAATCATATCAAAATTATCAATTTTTATTAAAAATAGTTCTTGTTTTTGAGCTCTTGCTTTAATAACTTTTAAAAGAGCTATCTTGTTTGGAAGGTTTGTAACTTGATTTTTCGTTGCAAGTGTATATCTTTTATTTAATTGGCTAAATCCAGCATAAGATTTACACCTTGCTTTTAGTTCAAATTGGTCAAATGGTTTAGATATAAAATCATTAACTCCAGATGCAAGAGCTTTTATCTTATCCTCTTTTTGGTCAAGTGAAGTAATCATAAGAATAGGAACTCTTTGTATCTCTTCAATATTTCTTATCTCTCTTGTCGCTTCAAACCCATCTATTATTGGCATGAGTGCATCCATCAAAATTATATCTGGTTTTATCTCTTCTGCTCTTTGAATAGCTTCTAATCCATTTGTTGCTTCAAAAAATTGATATCCCTCATTTTTAAGAGATATTTTTATTGTCATTCGATTGATTTGTAAATCATCTACAATGAGGATTTTTATATGTTTCATAAAACTTCCTCAAATTGTGTTAATAAATCTAACTCATATTTCAGTTCAAGATAGAGAGATTTATAATCTACATTTTTCTCTTTTTTAGCCAATAACTCAATCCTTTTAGCAATATTTGTAATATCTTCTAGCATAAGGTTTGATGCACTTCCAGCTATTGCGTGAGTTGCATTTTTAATTTGCTCATAATTATTTGTTCTAAGAGCAGCGTTAAATATCTCAAGAGACTCAGATGCATTATCTAAAAATATTTCCATAAGCATAGAGACATCATCTATGTCAAAATCTAATTTATCAGCAATTTGTTGTAAATTTATCATGCTAATTCCTTTTTATATGTGGATGTTAAAAAATAGTTTAATGTAAAAGCTAGTTTCTCTTTATTTAGTGGTTTTGTAAGATATTCGTCCATTCCAGCACTCAAAAATCTTTCTCTGTCACCTTTTAACGCATTTGCAGTCAATGCAATAATAGGAGTATGTTTTAAATTTTCTTCTCTCTCATACTCTAAAATCTGTTTAGTGGCTTCTATACCATTTAAATTTGGCATGTTTTCATCCATTAGGACAAGATCATAAAAATTATTTTTATAAGTACTTACTGCTTCTAGTCCGTCATTTGCTATATCAAAAATGATACCAAATTTTTTAAGTATCAAACTCATAAACATTTGATTTGCTTTATTGTCTTCTACTAAAAGTATTCGTTTACCTTTTAAAGCTTCTGTATCAGATTTCTTAGCAATTATTTGTTCTTTAAATGTTCCAACTTCTACAGGTATCTCAAAATAAAATCTGCTTCCTGAGCCTTCTTTACTCTCAAGTTTTAGCTCTGCACCTAACATCTTAACTAGTTTTGAACTGATAGCAAGACCCAACCCTGTTCCACCATATTTTCTTGTTGTTGAACTTTGAGCTTGTGTAAAGGCTTTAAATATGTCAGCTTGTTTATCATAAGCTATGCCAATACCATTATCTTTTACAGAGATATGAAGCTTATTATCAGAGTATCTCATCAATAACTCTATACGACCATTTCTTGGTGTAAACTTAATCGCATTTGAGAGTAAGTTTGCCATAACCTGTTTTATTCTCAATGGATCAGATTTTAATGCTTTTGGTATGTTATCTTCCATCTTAAATGTTAGTGAAACACCTTTTTCAGAGGATTTTGCACGAAATAAATCAGCGAGAGAACTTAACTCATCTTTAGTATTAAAATCAACTTTTTCTATATTTAAATTGCCACTCTCAATTTTACTAAAATCTAAAATATCATTAATGATACTTAAAAGTGTTGTTGAAGAGCTTTGAATTGTCTGTATATATTTTAGCTTCTCTTTGTCACTTTCTCTCTCTTTTAAGATATCGATAAAACCTAAAATCGCATTTAATGGAGTTCTTATCTCATGAGACATATTTGCTAGAAATTCGGATTTTGTTTTACTAGCTTGTTTTGATTTTTCAACAAGAAGTTTTGCATTTTCATTTGAAGCTTCTAGAATTTCACTACTTTTTAGAATTTGTTTACTAATTAGGTGACTTAGATAAAGGAGTGAAGCGATAACAAAAATAACAGCTAACAGTTCATATCCAAGATATTTATCTTTTTGTGCCACAATCTTAGAATCTAGTCTATTTATCTGATAAGTTATCTGTCTTAATAAATTATCATTGTTAGCTTTAATCTTTTCAAACTTTTCTATAATTTTCTTTATATCTTTGTTAGTACTTTTTTCTATATTGGTATAAAAATTTATTATGCTATTTTTGAGTAAAGTTAAATCTTGTCCAGATTTTTGAAGTGACAAGGTATTATAGTTGTCATATTGTAAACTATATAGTTTTGGTTGGTAGTCTATATTTTGGTAGATATTTCCATCAAATTTCAATGAACCACCAAATCTTAAAACATTTAAGTATTTTTCTACTAATCCTAATTTTTGATCTATATTTTCTTTGAAATAATCAAAGTTTTCGGCTCTATTTGAAATAGCAATTTGTAAAAAACTCTCTTGTGCATAACTTAAGTTTTGGCTAATTCTCTCTTGGATTGATTTTTTGACTTGAAGATTTTTTGTCTCTTGATCTAAATCATCGATTAATCCATTGAAAATATAATTTAAACTACCAATAATAAAGAGACTTGCTATAAAAAGACGAAGAAGTGCTTGTAGGTCTTTGTATGTTTGATTTTTTCTATTAGCAGACATGTTATTCCTAAATATATTTATTATAAGCATATCGTCAAGTTTTAGAAAAAGTTTAATTTGATACAATATATCAAAGGGGTTGCATATGTTAATAACAAATATAGAGTATATACCAAATAGAGAAATCATAGAACATTTTGGTATTGTTTCAGGCTCAACTGTCAGAGCAAAGCATGTTGGACGGGATATGATGGCTGGTTTTAAAAACATTTTTGGTGGGGAACTCAAGGGTTATACCGAACTCTTAACAGAATCTAGAGAAGAAGCGATGGATAGAATGATAGCTCAAGCCCAGTCTCTTGGTGCAAATGCTATTTTAAATGTCCGTTTTTCAACTTCTTCAGTAGCAGCTGGTGCATCTGAACTTTATGTCTATGGTACAGCGGTAGTAATTAGATGATTTTTGAAATATCAATTTTCTTAATCCTTTTACTGATAGGATATATTTCAGGAACCTTGATAGAAAAGAGACATTATAAAAGTATTAGAGAAAGGGAGGAAGAGTTAAAAGCTTTGCCAACAACTACTCATAAAAGACCACTCTATGAAGAAGATATCAAATCATGTAAACTTGTAAATGGGAGCGTTGTTATATCAATTGATTATTTTAAAAAGTTTTTGGCTTCACTTATTAACTTTTTTGGTGGAAATATATCCTCTTATGAGACACTCATCGACCGTGCAAGAAGAGAAGCAATCCTTCGTCTAAAAGAGGATGCAAAAGATGCAAGTGAGATAATAAACTTACGAATAGAGACAAGTTCCATCACAAAAAATACAAAAAATAGTGTAGGTGCTGTTGAAGTTTTAGCTTTTGGAACTGCGATATATAGATAATGAAATATCATGCATCTCTACCTGATGATAGAGTAAATATACCAAAAGATAATTTACTTTTTTTGGCATTCAAACTTCTATTTTCGTTAGCCATTTTAACGGCTATATTTTATGTTCTATTAAAATTAACTCTTGATACAATTGTTACATATTTACCAGCAACATATGAAAAGAAGCTAACTTCACTTGTTTCGTTTGACCTAAATATCACCGATGGTCGTTCATCTGATTACTTAGATGAGATAACTACCAAATTAGCTAAATGTGCCAATCTTCCCTATGATGTTAAAACTTTTATAATTTCCCAAGAGACTCCAAATGCTTTTGCACTTCCAGGAGGTATAATCTACATCACCGATGGGATGCTAAGAAAATTAAAAAACCAAAATGAATTAGTGGCAATTTTAGGTCATGAAATGGGGCATTTTAAAAATCGTGACCATCTTAAAGGATTTGGCAATTCGATGATTGTTTCGGTAATATCTCTACTATTAGGAGAAGGGTATGGAGGAGTTTTAAATGCTACATTAAACATCTCTAATGCAAAATTTTCTCAATCAGCAGAGTTTGGGTCGGATATCTTTGCACTTGATGTTATGCAGTGTGCTTATGGAAATGTTACAGATGCAACAAAACTTTTTGCTCGTTTAGATAAAGGTGAAGATTGGAAATACTTTTTAGCTTCGCATCCAGCATTTAAAGATAGGATAGATAGGATGAATAACTATATACAAGAGCAAAACTACAACACTACAGGTGAAGTAATCCCACTCAAAAAGTTCTAGTTAGATAGTACCCTGATACTTCTACTGCCATTTTCACTTAGCTCTTCAATCTGTGCAACTTCACCAACTCCTTTTGCATAATATCCAGGTTTCCCATTACAATTTATCTCAATTGTATCTTTAAAATTTTTATTACCGATAGTTATAGTACTATGATATTTTTTTAGTTTACAAGTAGAATCTTCAACAGTAACAACATCACCAATATCTGCTGTTAAATCTAAATCATACGAACCATTTTGTGTTCCATCTTTTGTAAATGTAATTGTTATACGATCACTCTTTTTTGTATAAGTTGTCTTCTCATTACTTGCATAATCTGAAACTTCAAGAACACTATCACCTGAAGTTGTATAAGTTGTCTTATAGCTATTTGTCTCACTTCCTGTTGTCTCAATAAAAATATTTGTTGTATCAGTAGATGGGATGATATACTCCCATAAATTATACTTTCCATCTGTTTTCCCAGACTTATTTTTTACAACAGTTTTCTTATCAGGAGTAGCAATAATCGTAGTATCATCACCACCAATAGGATCATCTCCTGTATCGCTAGCACCACCTCCACAGCCTGTAAAAAGTGCTAAAGCCAACAATATAGTAGGTATGTTTTTTTTCATGTTTTTTATCCTTAACTTATTCGTATATGATTATATCGTCACTTTTTTTATTTTATCTACTAAAAAGATAACTTATTATTACATTTATTGCTAATATATATAAAAAGTGAAATAAAGTTACACAAGTGTTGATTGATATTCATTATAGCAAAATAAAAATAATTAGTAATATAAATTCAATCTATCTTTTACTGTTCCAATCATCAATAACACTATTTGTGGGTTTAGTCTGTGATGAGAGTAGGGCTTTTAATGAATCTAACTCTTTTTCAAACTTATCATCTTCAAAATTTTTAGCTCTTTTAGCAAAATCTGCTTGAAAAATTGATAAAAGTTTTTTATATCCTTGGCTTACTTTAAGTGGACATGATTTCCTCTCCCAAGTCTCTAGCATAGTAAATGAAGGACGATCTGGTGGATATATCATACATCTTTTTTTTAGTGGAACAATGTTGTCTCTTTTTGTGATTTTATCTTGACATCCCTCTCTCATATCAATCATCCAATTTTTCATAATAGTCACATAGTCAGTTAAAAGTATAGCTTTGGCAATACCACTTCCTTTTGTAGTATATTTTTTTTCAAATGAGATTTTTTGTATATTTTCATAACTTTTCCCTTCTCTATCTTTATAAGATACACTTAAAGTTAAATCTTTTGCATCTGTAGTTTTTATCAAAATTATACCACCTTTGACTGCTCCATTTTCGCTTGGGCTTGGAAAGAGAGTATTTACATACATCACTTCTCCTGTTGCTTTATCTGCATCGGGTGAACCATAAACAGCTTTTATCTTATTTGTAGTGCTTGTTAACTTTAGTGACAAATCAAAAACAAGCGGTGTAACCATAAAATCAAACTCTTCATCTAACCTTTTTTTAAACTCATCTGCTGAATGAACTGCAAAATAGTTTGCTCCCTTAGTTTTAGAGACTGCTTCTACTAAATCATTGTTAAAATCAACTCCAATACCTATAAATGTAGTGTAAATTCCTTCTTTTGAAGCCTTATCTACAAGCCCAAAAAGACCTTCCTCTTTTAACTCTCCACGATTTGGCATAGCATCTGTCAAAAATATAACTCTATTTTCATAAGTTTTTTTATCTTTTAATTGACTTTCAATCGTATTAAAAAGTTCCAATCCTCTTTTATATCCTTCACTCCAGTTTGTTCCACCTCTACTTTTGAGATTCAAGATATGTTTTTTTGTCGCATTTATATCTGTATTTTTTACAAGACGAAGTGGTTTAGCCAAGTAAGCTTGATTATCAAAGAGTACAACTCCGAGTCTGTCATCACTTCCTAAATGGTCAATCATACTTACAAGTGACTCATTTGCTACTTGCATCTTTGAAATTTGAGGTTCATTTGCATCTGGATTTTTATCATAATAGTAACTATCAAATGATGAGTTCATAGAACCTGAAATATCCAAAACCACTACGATATTTAACTTTTTTCTCTTAAAATCACTTGGCTTGATATTTGAATTTAACCCCACACTTATATAGAAATCTTGCTCTTGTGTATATGGGTTTTCTCTCTTATATGTTGTATAACTTGGACAAAAAAGATCTTTGCACTCCTGCTTTTTTTCTGTTTTAAAATAGTGATCATAAAATACCCCTTCATATGTAAGAGATTTTACCTTTGGCAAATAACCATTTTTGATATTTTCATAAAAATTATCAGAATCCTTAGCCCCACCAACAGAAAAACCAAGACTATCAGTTGACATCTTCATAATAGGAGAAGCAAGAGTTGTTGACATTGGCATTGCTCTTGATTTTAAATTTTTATCAAAAGATTGACTTGAGGCATTATAGTCCCAATCATCAATTGTTTTATTATAATCTTGTTGTTTAGCAGACATCGCAAATAGGGTGATCGCAGTGATAGCTAATATAAATAAATTTCGCATAAAAAACTCCTTTTTTTGAATTATACATTAAAAAGGGGTAAAATTGTGAATTGTTATTATTAAAGGCTAGTATTATTTACTCTCTAGCATCTCACCCAATTTATAAGATTTTTTATTTAACAATTCATCAAAATTTTCCTCTTTGTTTGGTGAATTGCTTTCATATTTATCTAATAATATATTATTGCTTCCCAATATCACAAGATAGTTTGTATCATTAAACTCTAAAAGTACAGCTCTATTTTTTTGATCTAAGGCTTTTTGTTTTATCACTTTTATATCTTGTTTTTTATCTATATCTTTATGAAATAGCCAGTTATTTGAGGTTGTTTTTGAGTTTTCAATCCATTTTTTTAGAAAAAATAGTAGCAGTAGTAAAAATATAAGAACAGCTATCACTTTGAAAAAACTACTGTATATATCACTCTCTTTTTTTGTTTGTAAAACCCTCTCTTTTATAGGTTCTACTTTTACTAGTTTTTCAGATTTTACACGGATTCTAAGACCATAATTATCAACTGTCTTAGATGCAGTGATTGTAAATGGCTTTTTTGCATCTACTTTTACAAATGTTTGATTTTCATATGGCAAGATGTGGATTTGTTGAAGGATATTTGAGTTTACTTTTTTAGTGATGCCTTTTTCAAGTTTTAATCCGCCAAGCATTAAAATTGTACTATTTTCATCTCTTTTTTGGGAAATTTTTCCAAGATATGGTGTGTCAAATGTAAGCATAAGATCTACGCTATCATCTTGTTTATAGATATTGTGGTTTGAGATTGTTGTGGAAAATAGATAGGTTGTAAATGTCAGTAAAAGTAAAACTCTTATCATTGACGCTCTTTTTTGAAGTATTGGATGATTGCATCTGAATCTAAAATCTCATTTATCCTGATGGCTAGATTTTCTTCATAAACCATGACTTCACCTTTGCCAACTATCTTTTTATTGACATAAAGTTCTACACTTTCACCTGCTGGTTTTTTAAGGTCAATTACTGAGCCCGTTTTTAGTTTTAAAAAATCTCTAAGTGTAACATTTGTAGAGCCAAGCTCTGTCACCAAAGTTACAGATATATCAATAAGTTTATCATAATTAACACTATTTGAATTTATTTCAATATTTTCCATAAGATATTATACCTTTATGTGACTTGATGTAAAATCTAGTTAGTTGAAATTGAGGTATTATGATTATAGAGTTAATGGTTGTTGGTTTGTTTACAGGGGTTATCTCTGGGTTTTTTGGTGTTGGTGGTGGGCTTATACTTGTGCCAATTTTGCTCTATTTTGGATTTGATATAAAAGAGGCTATTGGAATTTCTGTTGTATCTATGATGTTTAGTTCAATTTTTGGCTCTTACTTGAACTTTAAAAAAGGGACACTTCACCTTAAAAGTGCAATTTTCTTTGGCTTTGGAGGATTTATTGGTGGGCTTGGTAGTGGGTTTATAGTTGAAAATTTATCCGCTAAAACTCTTACTATAATTTTACTTTTTGCAGTTGTTTTTGCAATTTATAAGTTTTTTATGTCACCTATAAAATCTGGTAAGAAAGAGATTGAAAATAGAGGGTTATTCTTTCTAATCGGTGCGGTTGTAGGGCTTTTGGCTACTAGTGTTGGGATTGGTGGGTCGCTTATTTTAATACCTATTATGGTTGGTTTTTTACATTTTGAACTGAAAAAAGCTATCTCTGCGTCTCTATTTTTTGTGGTTTTCTCTTCCATTTCTGCTTTTTTATCACTCTCATATTTTGGGCATATTGACTATTTTCACGGTGTTATTATCGGTATTTCATCACTTCTTGGGGTCTTTTTTGGTATAAGTGTTTCGCAAAAGACCAATCCGACAAGACATAAAACTCTTATATTGATACTAAACATTATAACGCTTGGTCTTATATTAAATAAAATAGTCTAGGAAAATAATGGATACTATAAAAGTATATGGTGCTAGAGAAAATAATCTAAAATCAATCAACATCGAACTGCCAAAAAACAAAGTAGTAGTTATAACAGGAATCAGCGGAAGTGGTAAAAGTACTTTAGCATTTGATACATTGTATGCAGAGGGGCAAAGACGCTATATGGAGTCTTTATCTTCATATGCTAGGCAGTTTTTAGATCGCATTGGGAAACCTGATGTTGATAAGATTGAGGGACTTACTCCTGCGATTGCGATTGATCAAAAAACTACTTCTAAAAATCCTCGTTCAACCGTTGGAACTATCACTGAAATTTATGACTATTTTAGACTTCTTTATGCAAGAGTTGGAAAACAGCATTGCCATCAATGCTCTAAACCAATTTCGCAAATGAGTGCAAGTGATGTTATTGAGCAAGTTTTAAAACTTCCAAATGGGGCAAAAGTAGTGCTTATGGCTCCACTTGTTAGAGAGAAAAAGGGTAGTTTTTCTGAGATGCTAGAGTCTCTTAGCCATAAAGGTTATGTAAGAGCTATGGTTGATGGTGTCATGGTTCGATTAGATGAAGAGATAGAGCTTAGTAAAACTAAAAAACATACGATAAAAGTGGTAATTGATAGAGTTGTTATCAAAGAGGAGAACCGTCAAAGAGTTGCTGAAGATGTTGAAAAAGCACTTAAAGAGAGTTATGGCGAACTTGAAATTGATATTTTAAATCACGAAGAGGTTGGTTTGGAATCAAATCATATACATTATAGTGAGCATTTTGCATGTTTTGATTGTAAAATCTCTTTTGAACCGTTGGAGCCTTTATCATTTTCATTTAATTCTCCAAAGGGAGCTTGTAGTGTATGTGATGGTTTGGGGATTCGTTATGCTATTGATATGAAAAAGATTATTGATGAGCATTTAAGTATTGATAAGGGTGCGGTTAAACTCTTTTATGGTTTTAACAAAGGGTATTATGCCAAGTTTTTGAAAGCTTTTTGTGATGAAAACGATATAGATACCACAGTGCCTTTTGAGGAGCTTATGCCGCATCAACAAAAAGCGGTGCTTCACGGAGGGGCTAGTGAAGCTGAATTTATCTGGAAAAGACATAAACTGAAAAGAAGATTTGAAGGCGTTGTAAAAATCGCTTACAATATGATAAAAGATGAAAAAGAGTTAGCAGAATACATGAGTGAAAAAGTTTGTGACAAGTGTGAAGGAAATAGACTTTCTCTTGAATCTTTATCGGTAATTGTAGCAAAAACAGGTATTGCAAAGTTGCTTAAAATGCCTATTGAAGATTGTTATAAATTTTTTGCAAATGAGAAAAACTTTGAGTATTTTTCAAATCAACAAAAACTTATAGCCTCACCCATACTAAAAGAGATAAATGAGAGACTCTTTTTCTTATATGATGTAGGGCTTGGATATCTAGCTCTTGGCAGGGATGCAAGAAGCATCAGTGGAGGAGAAGCCCAACGAATAAGAATAGCTTCACAAATTGGTAGTGGGCTTACTGGTGTTATGTATGTTTTGGATGAGCCAAGTATTGGACTTCATGAGAGAGATACCTTGAAGCTTATCAGAACTTTAAAAAATCTTCAAAATAAAGGAAATTCAGTCATAGTTGTAGAGCATGACAAAGAGACTATTGAGGCTGCTGATTTTATCATCGATATCGGTCCAAAAGCTGGTAAGGGTGGCGGAGAGGTTATCTTTAGTGGCACATTGGAGGATTTAAAAAAGGCTGATACTTTGACAGCTGATTATCTTTATGGTAGAAAAAAGATAGATTATTTTTGTGCAAGAAAACAAGAGAGCTGGATAGAGATAAACAATGTTACGATTAACAATATAGAAGATTTATCAGTTAAAATACCACTTAAAAATCTTGTAGCCATAACAGGCGTTAGCGGTAGTGGCAAAAGCTCTCTAATCCTTCAAACACTTCTCCCCGTTGCAAAAGAAATTTTAAATCGTGCTAGAAAAGTCAAAAAAGTAGATGGTGTAGAGTGCATAGGACTTGAACAGTTAGATAAGGTAATCTATCTAGACCAAAGCCCAATAGGAAGAACTCCAAGAAGTAATCCAGCAACTTACACTGGCATCATGGATGAGATAAGAGAGCTTTTTACAAAAACCAAAGAGGCACAAATAAGAGGATATAAGATAGGTCGTTTTAGTTTCAATGTAAAAGGTGGAAGATGTGAAAAGTGCCAAGGTGAAGGGCAGATAAAAATAGAGATGCACTTTTTGCCAGATATCTTAGTAAAATGTGATGCTTGTAATGGCTCAAGATACAATGCTCAAACACTTGAAGTTCACTATAAAGGTAAAAGCATCTCAGATGTATTGCATATGAGTGTAGATGATGCAATGGACTTTTTTACAGCAATTCCTAAAATCCACCAAAAGCTAAAAACTCTTCAAGATGTAGGGTTAGGATATATAACTCTTGGACAAAATGTAGTAACTTTGAGTGGCGGTGAAGCACAAAGAATAAAACTTGGAAAAGAGTTAAGTAAAAAAGATACAGGCAAAACACTTTATATACTTGATGAGCCTACAACTGGGCTTCACTTTGCAGATGTTGATAGACTTGTAAAGGTTCTTCACCACTTGACAGACCTTGGCAACTCAGTTTTAGTAATAGAACACAATATGGATGTAATTAAAAATGCTGATTATGTTATAGATATAGGACCAGAGGGCGGAGCAAAAGGTGGTAAGGTTGTAGATGTAGGAACACCTAAAGAGATTGCTAAAAATCATAAAAAAAGTGGGAGTTATACAGGAAAATATTTGCTAAATGAGATATAATATCATCTAAGAAAATAAAAGGATTTAAAATGCGAGAAAAAAGTATAGAATTATTAAACAAATCAATAGCTGAAGAGATGTCAGCACTAAACCAATATATGTTTTTTCATTTTCATTGTGATGATCAAGATTATAGTTTATTGTCAGCACTTTTTAAGAAAGTTGCAATTGAAGAGATGATACATGTTGAAAACTTAGCTGATAGAATACTCTTTTTAAAAGGTGAAATCGTTATGGAAGCTTCACAAAAAGTAAAGCAAATAACAGATGTCAAGGGAATGTTACAGTTTGCAATAGATTCAGAAGAAGAAGCAATAATAGATTATAACAATTGGGCAATAGAGTGTTCAAAAAATGCGGATAGTGTTACTAAATCTCTGTTTGAGAGTTTAGTAGTTGATGAAGAGAGACACTATGGTATCTTTGATAGCGAGATGGATAAACTTAAAAAGTTTGGTGATCAGTATCTTGCACTGCAATCAATAGAGGGAAGTAAAGCTTTAGGTCAAGTCTAAATTCCTAACTTTTACTATTGTTTTTTTGTAAAAAACATTTTAATTTTATTTTCAAAGATAACTTAAATAAAAAAATGATAATATTACAAATATTTTTAACAAAAGGATTATTAGTATGAACAAACTTAGTTTTAGGAAAGTATTTTTTACTTCAGCGGTAGCAGTAGCGGTTTTATTTTCAGGTTGTGGAAGTGATGATGATGATAAGGTGAGTGGTGATAGTAATATAACATCAGGAGAGCTTGGTAGTGTTGCAGCTGGCGCTGATGATGGAAGTGTTGCAGTTGGAGGTGACGATAATGGGAATGGAGCTACTTCAGGTGGTGTAGTTATTGGTTCATCTTTGGCAGTAGAACTTGCTGCAAATGCAGGTGCTAATTATTTTGTAACGAATCTTAATCCAAATGATACCGATTCAACTTACAAGAAAATTGGTGGTATAGATAAAAGTAAGTTTTATGTTTTTAAAACTGGAACAGTACAATTTACTGTTCAAACTAATACACCAAAAGATGAAGATGGTGACAGTGTATATAACCTTATAGTTGAGGAAACAGCTGCAAGTGGAACAGTTACAAATATTGAGCTTAATGTAACAGTTAAATAATATTTCTACAACAAAGAGATTTCGAATTGAAATCTCTTTACTTTTACTTCAAAATTTAAACCAATATAAGATAAAATCTATCTACTACAAAAGGGTTAATTTATAGTATGCTTAAATGTTTTTTGATTTTGATTTTTCTCACCTTCTCTCTAAATGCAGTAGATGCAAACAGTTCACAAAAAAATGATTTTATAGAATCAATGTTAGAGCAAGGAAAAGAGTCCAATACTTCGATGGTAAAATCCCTTGAACTTAGTGGTGTTATTGAGCAAATAAATGCCTATCCACTTGTAGAAAAGATAAATAATTATCTTGATTATATTCATACTGATATAGGGAGATTGGCACTTTTTATACTTGTTGTTATTCTCTCATATTTTCTAAAAGATATTGGTCAAATAATTTTTCCAACATTAAAGAAGATATTTAAAACTACAAAAGAGAATCCCCATGATACTGATGTTGATGATTTTAATGGACTCAAAGATCCATTAGCATTTTTAATTAAAGTTTTTGGTATCAACCTCGCTGTTGATATACTTTTTTATCCATCAGATGCACATAAAATTATTGAAGTTGCTCTTTATATTGGTTATCTTGTTGGTTTCTCTCGTCTTTTTATGGTTTTTACAGATATCTTTTTTGACCTCTATTTTACAAATGCTTATAAAGAGAAAAATATTGAGTTTAGAAAAGAGCTTGTAAATTTAGTAAAACAGATAATCAAAGCGGTCATTGTTATCATAGCTTTTTTACTATTTTTAAAAGAGCTTGATGTAGACATCACAGGTTTTGTTGCATCATTGGGGCTTGGTGGTTTGGTTATTGCTATGGCTTCAAAAGATACAATTTCTAACTTTTTTGGTTCGCTAAAGATTATATTTGATGAATCTTTCTCGCAAGGAGATTGGATAAAAGTTGCTGGAGTTGAAGGAACAGTTGTAGAACTTGGCTTTATAAGTACAAAAATCAGAACCTTTGACAACTCTCTTATCTCTTTACCAAATGCAAAACTTGCAAATGAATCGGTACAAAACTGGAATAGAAGAGAGATAGGACGAAGAATCAAGATGCATATAGGTGTATCTTACGATGCTAAAAGAGAAGATCTTTTGAAAGCAGTGGATGAGATTAGAGAGATGCTAATAGTTCATCCACATATTGCAACACAGAGCAAGATTGGATTTAAAAGAAGAGAATCTACTTTAATTGAGAGTAATGATCTTTTAGGTGTTAAATCTACACTTTTAGTTAATATTGACTCTTTTGGAGAGTCTACTATCAATATCTTGATTTATGCATTTTCAACAACAGTAGATTGGGCAACATGGCTTAAAGTTAAACAAGATGTATTGATGAAGATTTGGGAGATATTAGATAAAAATAATTTAGAGATAGCATTTCCAACACGAACAATTCATCTTGAACAAAAAGAAATTAAAGAAAAAAAAGGGAGTATATGATTATTTTATTGCCACTATCTGCAAAGGTTAACGAGGGTGGAAAACTTATAAATTTAGATAAAGTTGTTATTTGGGGATTTTTTGTTTTAGAGGAGGGTAGAGTACAAAAAGTTGATTATTTTAAAGATAGAGCCGATTTTGATGGATGGATAGATGTTGTTGTAGTTGCTGATAAAGGTGACTATATTTGGCCTTTTATGGAAGAATCTATACCCGTTTTAGAAGCACCAGTTCAAAGAGAAGTAGATGATGTTATAGAGGCTTTTTTATTTAAAGAGCTTTATGAAATTACAAATTAAGGGATAATTGTGACTGGATTTGTATTATATATTCATGTTCTAGCAGCGGCTTCTTGGGTTGGTGGTGCAATGCTTTTGTTTGTACTTGGTGTTTTTATGCGTGATAAAGAGGCAATTCGTACTGTTTATCATCATATTGGTCCACTGTATGGGTATTTTGAGTCAGTTGTACTTTTAGTGATATTGGCATCTGGGACTTATCTATATATGGCTTATGGTTTACATTATCTATGGAATGGTCCAGATGTTATGCTCTCCTATTATCTTTATACAAAAATATATCTTGTTTTGTTTATGGTTTTTATAACTGTTGTGCATATGTATATTTCACTTAAAGCCCATGGAAGAGAGAGAACTATTATAGAAAAAATTATCTCTCGTGGAACTTCACTTGGGATTTTTATATTAAATCTTATTGTTTTATATTTTGCTGTTCAAATAGGAACTATTTTATAACTTATGATTTACTTTTTATGAGACTTTGATGATTTAGTTTTATACTAACAAAGTCTCCGCTAAAAGTAACTATATCGTTTACTTTTGCTATTACGCTTATATTCTTTTTGCCTGAGATATTTGTTGTAGCTGTTGCTTCAAAGATAACTTCCAAATCATTACTTTTTATGGGATTTAAAAAATCTATTTTTGCTGAGAGCAGAAATATATTTTTCTCATTTACTGCTGCCATAGCACAAAAATTTGCAGCTGAAAATATTGAACCGTCATAAACCATACCACTATCATCTACACTTTCACTCTTTTGAGAATTTATAGATATTTTAGCATAACCATCATCAAGTGCTAGTAGTTTATATGAGTGGTTTGCATGTATATTTTTATGCGTTCTTAGTTCATTTTTTGTATGTATCTCTTCCTCTTGTACTTCTAAATCTTCGACCATTTAAATTCCTATATTTTATATCTAACAATATCGGGATTTTATGCAAAAGCTTTAGAGATATCCTTTAATATAAACTCTTTTAGGAGCAGGATAACCTTCAACCGTTTTAAGTGGATTAGAAGGATCGAGAAAATTATTTAAACTCTCTCCTTTTGCCCAATCTGTTCTTCTTTGTTCATTTAAATCAGTCTGTTTTATCTCTAGCACTTCTATCTTTTTAAAACCAGCTCTTTTACACCAGTTCCTAAGAGCTGGTAAAGTTGGTATAAAATAGATATTTGGGATTTTTGAATAAGTTTTTTGGGGAGTTAAACAAATCTCCTCTTCACCATCAATCATAAATGTATCAAGATATAAAACTCCACCAGTGCTTAATCCCTTTTTCAAAGATTTCAGAGTTTTTATAGGGTCACTTCTATGATAAAGTACTCCAAGACAAAAAATAATATCAAATTTCCGATTATATATATCAAGATGCTCAACTCCTAGCATCTCAAAAATAATATCACTTTTTATAAAATGATTTATAAAATCAAATTGTGTTTTATATAAAGGTGAAGGGTCAAATCCAACAATCTTTTTAGGATTTTGGCAAAGCATGCGAAACATATAGTAACCATTATTGCATCCAATATCAGCTACAACTTTATCTTTTAAATCTATGTAAGGTTCTAAAAGATTATATTTCATAAAGCTTTGCCACTCACTATCGATAAATATATCAGATATTTTAAAAGGACCTTTTCTCCAAGGGGAGAGTGCTTTTGCAAAATTCTCTATCTCTTGAAGCTGTTTTATAGATGCATCTAGCGATATCTCTACAATATCACCAAGATTATATTTTACAGAGATTTCATCAAGAGCATCTAGCCTTTCTCTAAGTGGTGCTACATCTTTCCATGTAAGCCATTTTTCTCTACTTTTTTGAACATCTATTAGATTCAATTTGCCCCTTTTCGCACTCATTAGGATATTCTAAATATGATCCTATCTCTTTACCAATCTCTTTAATTCCCTCTTTTGCTTCACTATAATCTATGATATTTTCATCACAAGTTTCAATATAGTTTCCATCTTTGTCATAATAACTTCTGCAATTGTCATAAAGATTTGCAGATACTCCACGGTCGTTGAAGTATAAACATCCTTGAAGTGATAAAATTATTAGTATAAATATAATCTCTCTCATATCTCTATTGTACAAAATTTTTACAAAATTAAAGCTATGCATAGTTAATCCGATATTGTTTTTTGATTAAGCCAAATAGGAGTTAAAAAATGTTAACTACAATACAAGATGCACTAAAACATATAAAAGAAGTTCAAACAAATGTAACACAGCTAAACCATAGCTCAATGACTATGCTTAGTGATTCTATCTTTGATTCTGGTATTGAAATCTGTGAAGATGGATATGTAGCCTTGCAACATCAAGATATTTTAACTCAACAGTTAAATGCTACAAGCGAGCTTTTAGAAATGATTTGTAAATATATAGATGAGAGTAAAGATGAGAATTTAAAAAAGAATATTGCTTCTGCTTTAACAGTTGCAAAAGCAAAAAAAGAGGCATTTAGTGGAAATGCATTTGAAAAAAAATATGAAGTTTAATACTCATTTTTATATAAAAAATCAATCCCACTTGCATTTGGACTAAATGTAAAATCTGTCTCAAATTGTTTAGAGTGTTGATACTTTATTTTGATAGTTTGAACGATATCATTTATATAGATAATTGTCATCTTTCTTGAAATCTTTTTACCAACTTCAAGTCCAAATTTTCCTTCATTGTTTGTAGTAAGCACAAGCTTATCTAATTTTATGCCAAAGTTTTCTACAAGCTCTTTTGCAAATACATTTCCAAACATAGAGATTGCGGCTTTTGAAGAGTCCCCTTCATTACTTAATAATTCTTCAGTTGTTGAGTTAAAAAGTAAAATTGAGAGGATATCACTTTGTGTTAAAAATGGAGTTGAACTAAAGTTTATAATAGGAGAATCTAATAATCCATTGATATTTATATCAATTAAATATGGGTCACTTTCGTGTTCAAGGTTGATATTTAAAAATGGATTTATGATAGGACCTGCAAAGATAATTTCGCCATTTTCTATTTTGAACTCTTTTTTACTCTCTATATGAGTACCTTTTATAAGTTTTACAAGACCTAAAAGCTCAAACTCTTTTTGTCTCTCTTTCCAAAGTTGCAAATCTAGCTTTAGCTCTATTTGTGTATTGTCAACTTTATATAAAATTGGATTATTTGAATGAAGTGAAATATCAACAATGAGATTATTCTCTTTTTTTAGAGCTTTAAGTTCATTCTCTTTTTGTATTATTATGATGTCATCATCTTGAACAAAATACTCTTTTTTGCTTTCGTAAGTTATAACTCCATTTAGTATGTCTACGGCTCCTTCTATATTAGTAGACTCAGGTTTGAGTGTTGCTTTTATCTTTGCATTAAAATTTATATCTCCCTCTTTCCCCTTATAATGATATTTTTTTGTATCTAAGTTAAAAATACCTGAGCTTTTTTTAAAATCATAATTTCCTGTAAGATTTGCTTTATTATTTATCAATAAATTTTTAATCTCTATTTTTTTATCTTTAAAGATAAAAGTTGATGGTTCATTTGCTAAAAAAACTCTATCATAATCAAGGTAGATGCTAAAATAATAATATTGAAGTTTATAAAATTCCTCTTTTTTAGTTAGATTGAATTTTATTTTTTCTGCAAAAAGGAACTTATTTTCTTGATATTCATATACAAACCATCTACTTGCAACATGAAAATCAAATCCCTTTTTATCATCATATGCACAAACAACTTCTACCTCACCATCAATAGGTTCTTTAGTAAAGTTGTAAAACTGTAAAGCTTTTTCTTGAAAAGTTTTTAGTGAGTTTGTTGATAATTTGAGATAGAGTTTTTTATTTAAATTACCTTTTAGGGTAAATTTTTCATCTGCTATAGTTAAAGTTGCATCTAAGGCTTTACTATTTAAATCATATTGTATAAAGCTTAAAAAATCTTTGTGCATAATATTTGCATCTATATTTTGAGTAGTGAAAGATGTTTTTACTTTTATTGGGAAAAATGATTTTAATTTTATGTTTTTATCAAAGTTTTGCAATATTGAATTTTTTGCAAGTAATAAATCTGCATTTAGCATAAAGCCATCAACATAAGAGAGATTTCCCTTTGCAGATATAGCATTTGAATCAATCTCTATATCTGCATCTAACTTTGTAATATTATGAAAATCAATAGGCACTTGTGCTTTTATAGACCCTTTAAGCGTTGCAAGTTCTTGTGGTAAAGCTGATATATATTCATTTATATTTATGCTATTGCTTTTTATCTCTAAAACTCCTTTTTCATATATTTTTGAGATATATTCTGCTGTTAAGTTTCTATTTTCGAGTTTGGCTCCAATTTTATGTGTATCTCCATAGAAATCTATATTATTGTTTTGCATAAGTTTTATGATATTTTTATCTAAATTTTGTAAATTATCAAATTTTAGATTTCCAGTATAAGAAAAATTATGATCATAAAGTAGGGAGCTTTTAAGTGCTATAGATTTATTATATTTTGTACTTAAATTTCCATCAATCTGTACATCAAGATAGACTGGATGAAAGCTCAAAGCAACATCAGCTTTTGCATTTTCAACTTTAAGATTTAAATCTTTTAAATTTCCACTTAGGAGGTTTGAAGATTGTAAATAGACGGTGGATGAGAGTCCATCTTTGTTTACTTCTAGTGAAAGATTTATTGGTTTTATTTTATTGTGATCAAAAAATGGAATAAACTTTTTAAAATATTTATCATTTAATATAACTTCGACCGAACTAATAAGAGTACTATCTACAAGTTTTCCTTGTGAACTTAAATCCCACATATTTGTTTTAGATGTTATAAAAGTTTGTGAAGCTGAGAATACTTTAAAATCTGTTTTTAGCTCTAAAGCTTTAATCTTTAATTTTTTGATATCGTATTTATGGTAATTATATGGTTTGATATTAGTCTGGAAATCTTTGATTTTTAAAAGTGAAATAAGATTTGAAAAATTTTTCTCTTTTTTTGTTTTACTCTCATTTGATTCTTGGTTTTTTATTTTTGTAACATAAAACTCTTCTATTTTTTCAAGATCAATATTTGTAATCCAAAGGTGATTAAAATCCAAAATTTTATTTTTTAATGTACCATCAGCCGTGATATTTGTATAGTCATTTTCTGTATATAGTGAAAAACCTCCAATTTCTAGATTTGTTAAATTACCCTTGATATCATTTGCAGTAAATTTAAATTCATCCATATTTATATCATGCTTATTATAGGGTTTTGTAGAGAAGAAGAGAGAAGTTATGGATATTGGTGGTAAAACATTGCTCTTATTTATCTCCTGTTTTTTCTCAAATTCATCTTTTATTAGTTGTTCGAGTACACTTAAATCAACTTTTTCGAGAGTGAGAACATCAACTTTTATCTGAGCAGTTAAAAGTGCTTTGAAATTGATATCAAGATGTGCTATTTCAGTTAAAACCTTCTCTTTATATCTAACATCTTTTAGTGTGATATTTGTAAGTAAATTTCCCTCAAGTTTACTATACTCTAACCCATAAGATGATGTTACTTTTTCAATAACATAATTTAAGCTTTTTTGTGAAGATAGCAGAAAAAAAAGTAGTGTTGAAAAAAGGATTAAAAACTCCACAAAACCTAAAAAGTAGATAGTCTTTATTTTCAAAATGATTGACCTATTTGAAAGTGTAACGCATATTGTGAATGGTTATTTACATCCATCGCCAAATCAAGCTTTACAGGACCAATTGGCGAAATATATCGAACGCCAATTCCTACAGAGTGGACAAAATCTATACTAAACCTATGGCTATCCTTACTTAAAAGTGTTGAATCCCAAAAGAGTGCACCGTCAAACTTTTTATAGAGTTGATGACTCATCTCAAGAGTTGTATCGATAAGTGTCTCGCCTCCTGTTTGTGGATACTTTGCATCAAATGCCCCTAGAGTGTTATATCCATATCCTCTATTGCTAAATGAACCTCCTGCAAAAAAGAGTTTAGATGCAGGAAGTCTGTTTGCATACTCCTGAATTAATCCTATTTTTCCTTTGGCGGCAAATGTATATAAACCTAAAGTATATATGGCTCTACCTTCAGTGATAGATTTTAGGTAAGTACTACTATCTTTTAAAAGGTCTATACCTGTTTCAATATATTGACTAAGATAAATACCATTTTTAGGATTGATTTTTGAATCTCTAAGGTCTAAACTAATTTTTCCAAAAGGGAAAAGAAGATTAAAATCTCCATCTTGGAAATTATCTACATTTTTAAGTTTTTCTATATTAATTCTCTCTAATCCTACTCCAAAATCTACACTTATTACATCATAATCTTTTAAAAGATGTAGATAGTTGGAATATTTCCTCTCAACAAAGTTAAGAAATTCAAATTTTGAATATGAAAGGGTATTTTTTAGATCTAAGTAATAGTGACCTTTAAAAGGAAGTTTCACAAATGCTGGCCAATATATAGTATTTGTTGCATATTTCTCTTTTTGAGAATATTTAAAATCCATTGCAATTTTTCTAGCATTTCCTGCAAAGTTTCTTCTCTCCCAACGAAAAATACCTCTAGGACCGATATTTGTTTCATATCCAACCCCTAGCTCAATTCTGGTTTTTTTCTCTTTCTCTTTTAGATGAATTTTTACATCAACTAAATCTTCTTTCTTATCAAGGTCTATATTAATCCCATCAAATGCTTCAAGCCCTGAAATCGTACTGTAACTTCTATTTACATTTTTTAAGCTATATCTATCTCCTTGTTCAAAATTAAGTCGTGAAAAAATTATCTTTTTTTTAATATTTTGAGGTGTATCTACCATTATTTTACCAAAATAGCATGGGTTATTTCTCTTTAGTTTATAATCTAATGAGACAATATCTTTTTCTATATCTACTCTAGCTTTTGCATCTAACTGATAATTGCAATAACCTTCTTCTAGCATTAAGTTTTTAATCTCTTTTTTTATTTCACTAAACTCTTTAGTACGAAACCTTTTTGATTTTTTAAATGTAATAATTTTATCTATATTTTCATCACTGTGTATTGAAATATCTTTTATAAGGATTGGCAATCCTTCATCAATTTTAAATATCACACTCTCATTTGTCTCAATTTTTTTAATAGTTGAGTTATAAAATCCTTCTGACTTATAGAAATAATCTAAAGACTCACTTATAGTTGGTATGATCTTTATGTTTATATCAGGGTTTTTATCTTTCCAAAATTTATACCAAGGTCTAGTCTCTATACCTAGAGCATCGTAGAGTTTTGAAGATTTTAGTTCACCGTTTATCTCAAATATGAGTTTTTTTTCTGAGTTAGCTTGAAGTAAAAAAGGTAGTAGAACGATTATAACAATAAAGTAAAATCGCACAACTACCTCCGTTAGATTATATTAGTGATTATAGCAGAAGAATCTTTGGTTAAAAACCAAAATCACTCCAACTCATTTTATATACAATCCCATCTATATTTTCATACTCATCATACAGTGTGATATCTATATAATACTCATCAACAACATCCAAGTATATAGTAATGCCATCATTGTCAGTAATTCTTAAGCTTCCAGCATAGGGGCTATAACGATATACTCCATAAAACTCTTTTACTGTTTCAAAATTTACTGATCCAATTATTGTATTACTTATAGTTCCATTGTAAGTATAGTGATAGTCATAGCTATCATCATAATATTCATATACCATATTTTTTAAAAGTATGGTTCTATAACCATCTTCATATAACCAGAGTAGATTAGTAGCACTATATATATACAGTTTTTTACTATAACTATCAAAATCATATATTGAGCTGAGATGTCCATCAAGTTCTGCATAGTTTTGTGGTTCTTTTGAACTTGCATCTTCTATTATTAGTTGTGATCTCAAAACTGTACCAACAATATTTTTTACATTTTGTCTATCAAGTCTGTTATAATCGTAATCGTAATCGTCAGAAATTATCACCCCACACCCAGAAAATGTAAAGGCAAGAAGTATTGATGTGATAAAATATTTTACTTTCATGACTATCTCCTTAAGTTAGTTTTACCTAAGTATAAAATAAAATCGTGAAAATATAGTGATTAAAAATCTACCTCTTCACTTATGACATCCATCCCAGCACCGTGTTGAAAAACTAATTCATGTCCTATTTTTACTTCATACCAAAGTGTTATTAATGCACCTATCATCAATGCAGTTACCAAATATCTAAGCCCCTCTTTTTTAATTGAAATAGAAAAAGCTTTTAAAATCATTAAAAAAATGTAGATATAAACTAAATATTTACCAATATTTTGATGGCTATCGAGTAGATTTTGACCTGGGATTGATAATATAGGCTTTATATCAGGAGAAGCAGCAAAGCCAGAGATATATGCCAAAAGTATAAAACCTCCACCGAGGTAAAAGAGTACATTTGCAGCATTGTTGTAGCCTTTATCTGGACTAGTAAGTGAAATCCATTGAAGAACAAATGCGATTACAGGAAGAACAAAAGCAAAATGTACAAAAATATGGTGTTGATATGCTAAATCAAAAGGTAATTTATCTACATATTCATAAAATTTTAACTCCAAGCCTGCCATATCTATCATAAACAACTCCTAGTTTTAATTATCTAATGTTAGTTTAATCGCTCTTATAGGGTACTTACAAAGATATTTTGATAAAATGCCAAAAAAAAATTTAAGGTTAGAAATTGAGAGCATTGATTAGTGTGAGTGATAAAGAGGGAATAGTGTTATTTGCCAAAGAGTTAGAAGAGCTTGGTTTTGAGATAATCTCAACTGGCGGAACTTTTAGGCTGTTAAAAGAGGAGGGTATAAAAGCTCTTGAAATCAGTGAAGTAACAAAGTTTCCTGAAATGTTTGATGGCAGAGTAAAAACATTAAACCCTTATATTCATGGGGGAATTTTACACAAAAGAGATTCAGATGCACATGTGCAAACAGCAAAAGAGCACAATATCAAAGCTATAGATTTAGTTTGTGTAAATCTATATCCATTTAAAGAGACCATTAACAAAACTGATGACTTTGATGAAATCATAGAAAATATTGATATCGGTGGACCTGCGATGGTTAGAAGTGCTGCAAAAAATTTCAATGATGTTTTGATAGTTACAGATATAACCGATTATGATGAAGTAATTAAAAGAGTAAAAGATGATTCCAATACGATGGAGTTTAGACGAGATTTGATGATAAAAGCATATGAGCATACCGCCGCTTATGATTCAATGATAGCAAACTATATGAACAGAAGATTTAATAGTGGTTTTGGGGATAAACAGTTTATCGTAGGTAAAAAAGCATTTGATACAAGGTATGGCGAAAACCCTCATCAAAAAGGGGCATTATATGAGTTTGATAGTTTCTTTACAGATAACTTCAAAGCTCTAAAAGGTGAAGCTAGTTTTAATAACATGACAGACATAAATGGAGCAATTAAAATTGCTGCCTCATTTGGTACAGATAAGGCAGTCTCTATCATCAAACATGCCAATCCTTGTGGTTTTGCTATAAAAGATACTCTATACGATAGCTATGTTGAAGCTCTAAGATGCGATCCTATCTCTGCATTTGGTGGGGTAGTTGCTATAAATGGATTGTTAGATGAGAAATTAGCACTAAAGATAAATGAGATTTTTACAGAGGTCATAATCGCAGCAAAGGTAAGTCCCAAAGCACTAAAAGTTTTTGAGAGTAAAAAGAGAATTAAGATATTTACTCAAGATGCAGAGTATCTGACTCTTGCTAATGATCTGTATGATTTTAAACATATTGATGGTGGATTTGTCTATCAAGATAGTGACAAAGTAGGGGAGAGTGAAGTAAGAGATGCAAAAGTTGTTTCAAAACTAGAAGCATCCAAAGACGAGAAAAAAGATCTTGAAATTGCATATAAAGTTGCATCTTTAACAAAATCAAACTGTGTAGTATATGTCAAAAATGGCTCAATGGTAGCAATAGGAATGGGAATGACAAGCCGAGTAGACGCTGCTAAATGTGCCCTTAAAAAAGCAATAGAGAGCGGTTTGGATGTTAGCGGTTCTTCTCTTGCTAGTGAAGCATTTTTTCCTTTTCGTGACTCAATTGATGCAGCTGCCAAAGCAGGGGTAAAAGCTATTATCGAACCAGGTGGAAGTATCAGAGATGATGAAGTAATACAAGCAGCTGATGAACATGGCATGAGTCTATATTTTAGTGAAGTTAGGCATTTTTTACATTAACATATCATCAATCAAGATATACCAAAGCATTTGACATCGAGTAGCCTTAAAATATAATTTAAGTATAATAATTAATTAATTTAAAAAGGTTGATATTTATGCAATACTTTGAACTCAAATGCACAGCATACTTAAAAAATAACATACACTTCAAAGAGAGTTTTGAAAAACTCTCAAAATATATCAGCTACTCAATGGCACAGGACAAAGAGTTAAAAATCATCCATGAGAGTAAAGGTTTTAAACACTACTCTTTTGGCGGACTTTTGCCCATAGAGAGAGAAAAAATCTACAAAAAAGGAAATAACTACTCATTTACCATTCACTCTATTGGTGAAAAACTAATAGATACACTCTCACAAGAACTAAGAAAAAATATCAACAATCCAAATCTACTCATCGTTGAAACTCATAAAAAAACAGTAAAACAGTTTTTTGTCAACGAACTCTACTCAGCAACTCCTGTTATAGTCACCGTAGAAGATGGTTTTCACTGGACAATAGAAAAAGATGGAAATATCTTAAAGTTACAAAAACAGTTACATGATAACTTAGAGAAAAAATATCAAGATTTTTATGGAGAAAAACTAAAAGCAGAGCAAAATTTTATACAACTGTTGGAGATAAAAAACAGAGTCCCACAAACTATACAGATAACTAAAAATAATAAAAAGATACGATTCTTTGGGAATAAGTTTAGGATTGTGCCAAATGAAGATGAAGTTAGCCAGAAGTTGGTATTTTTGGCTTTGGGGTGTGGTTTGGGTGAGAAGAACTCGTTTGGTGGTAGTTTTTTGTTGGGTAAAGGGACGAGAGTATGATTAAAGAGATTGTGGATATTGGAAGAGTATCAAATAGATTTGGTTCAGTTTTTACTTTTAAAGGATTGCCAGAATATTATGTTGAAATTCTATTAGAATGGAATGGTCAAGAATTTGATTTTAAATTAAATGAAAAAGTAAAACATCTGTCAGAAGATGAAGAATATTCTCATATAGGTCAGGAGCTTTATTTAAAATATGGAGTGCATAGAGGTAAAAAAAGTAATATTATCTATATTTTTCCTACTTCTTTTATTTATGAAAGCAAAGATAAAGTTATTGAACAGATATTAAATTTTTTAGTAACAGAGACAAAATATAATCAAATTTTTGATACTTTGAAGAAATTAGAATTTGGTGTTCTAGAATATGGCAGATTCGACTCATAAGCGAATACCCTTAACCAAAACTATAGCATCTAAACCTGTAAGTTCCATAAAAGCCTCATAAGGAGTTGCATAATCAAGACACTTTCTAGGTCTTGAATTCAACCT
>Ga0256834_1000088_pt1 | contig 61659 bp, 56 predicted proteins | sample 4281140metaG_FD_190536 | JGI IMG/M metagenome (GOLD analysis project Ga0256834, IMG submission 190536) | Hydrothermal vent microbial communities from East Pacific Rise, Pacific Ocean - 4281-140 | ecosystem: Environmental > Aquatic > Marine > Hydrothermal vents | place: Pacific Ocean: East...
ACCGATGATCAGGATGATAATAACGCCCAGAATCTGGAAGCTGTAGTTGATAGTGAACTCTACGACAACATTGTAGATTTGTTGGACCGTTTCCAGTTCGTTCTGCATGGGGGCCTCCAGCTTTTGTGTGTTATCATTGAGCTTTTGCCGCCGTCAGCACAATCTGGATGCGACGATTCTGAGCGTGTCCTTCTGCGGTCTGGTTGCTGGTAATGGGGTTGTATTCACCATAACCGACAGCCGAAAGTCTTTCGCCAGAGATGCCTACCTTGTCCTGAAGAAAGTGTAGAACTGTGGCAGCCCGTGCAGTTGAAAGTTCCCAGTTAGTCGGGTATTTTTGTGCAAGGGTGCCGCTAATAGGCACATTGTCAGTGTGTCCCTCGACCTGAATATTCTTGTCGGCAGCTGATTTAAGAATCTCGCCAATCTGTTTCAGGACCTTGAACCCGGCTGGTTTGAGAGATGCTTTGCCTGAATCAAAGAGAATCTTATCGATCACATTTACGGTTAATTTCCCCTTGAGCTCGGAAATCTTTACCTCGCCCCGCTGGATTTCCTCCTCGAGTTTGGCCACCAGTGCATCGTAAGTCCCCTGAACTTCTGCGAGGCGAGCCTCGCGAGCCTGACGCTCGGTTTCGAGTTGTTGTTGAAAGGCATGGTTTTCCTCTGTTAGCCGATCAATCTCATGACGCATTTCAGCCAAGGCAGCGCCAGCCTCAGCGCTGCGATCAGTGAGGACCTTCTCCACCCGAGTAATGTCAACCCTGGCACGCATGAGGTCTTCCTGTAGAAGTTTGTTTTGTTCAATCGCTTCGAGTAGTCTTTGGCTGAGACTGTCGTTGCGTTCTGTTATCTGGGCTTTGTCTGCTTTCAGCCTTTCGTAATCAGCCTCAAGGCCTTTGATAACAGCCTGGAGATGTTGGTTTTCATTAAGCTTCTGCTGGTGGACTGCATTACTGACACATGCGGACAGAACCACAGCAAGGATTAGGATCAGGCAGAATCTGAAATAAGATTTCACGGATGGCTCCTTAACGGTGTTGAAAGTCGAGGCTATTTGGCTTGAAAGTTGGGACCATGCGACCTGAACATTGAGATCAAGCGAATGGGTCTATTGTCAGCGATTTTAGCGTAAAAGTAAAGGCTCTGAAATGGGCATGGTTACAGGGTTTTCAGTTGCTTGTCTAAGTTTCGCTATGTTATAAAATAACGTCTTAAACTTAGTATGGAAGCTATTTCTTATGGACTCATTTATTCTTGATCCCATTCTGCGTCGTGCTCTGGAAGAGGATATCGGTACCGGCGATGTGACCACTCTGGCAACTATCGAGCCTGGTACCCGGGCAAGTGCCGAACTGGTCGCCAAGGAAGATTTTGTTCTCTCCGGTATTTATGTTGCCCAGCGTGTCTTTCAATTACTCTCTGCAGAAACCGCTTTTGAAAAACTTATCACTGATGGTCAAACCGTCAAGAGAGGTGATGTGTTGGCCTGGATCAAGGGGGATGCTGCTGTTTTGCTGCAGGGTGAGCGGGTGGCTTTGAATCTCCTGCAGCGTATGTGCGGTGTGGCTACCTTGACAGCGGCTTTTGTACACGAAGTCGAAGGCACTCAGGCCATTGTTGTTGATACTCGTAAAACAACACCGGGGTTGCGGGTCCTGGAAAAGTATTCTGTGCGTATGGGTGGCGGTGGGAATCACCGTATGGCTCTTTACGATGCTGTCCTGATCAAGGAGAATCATGTTGCTGCTGCCGGCGGGATTACGGCTGCTGTCAGTCGTGCTCAGCAGCGTGTACCCCACACTCAGAAAATAGAAGTCGAGGTTCGCAACCAGGAGGAGGTGGCTGAAGCCCTCGCTGCCAATGCTGATATACTGCTCCTCGATAACATGTCTCTTGATGAATTGACAGCAGCGGTTGCGCAGGTCGGCGCCCGGGCAATAACGGAAGCTTCCGGCGGTGTTAATTTGGAAACTGTTCGCGAAGTTGCCGAGACCGGTGTCCGTCTGATATCTGTCGGCGCACTGACGCATTCTTATCGCGCTGTTGACATCTCCATGCTGTTTACCTAAAGGAGCTGCAATCTCACGCTTATGATGAAGCCTGCGCCACGCGAAACCATCCTGTCCCTTTTTAGTCAGACTCCCGGCGGTTTTGTCTCTGGTGAACGGATCAGTGCTGAATTGGGGGTTTCGCGAACTGCGGTGTGGAAGCATATCCGCAGTCTACGCCAGGCGGGCTACCAGATCGAAGCGATACCGTCACGAGGTTATAAATTGGCAAAGGCTCCCGACGTTCTGATGCCGGAATCGATCCAGGCCGGGCTCGGGTGTCGTTTGGTTGGATCCCGGGTGCGCTGTTTCGATGAGACTGATTCCACCAACCTGCAGGCCTGTCGTCTGGGAGACGAAGGTGAAGTTGATGGCTTGGTGGTGATTGCAGACCGCCAGAGTTCCGGTAAAGGTCGGATGGGTCGCCAATGGGAATCTCCTGCTGGTGTTAACCTCTATGCTTCGATTCTTTTGCGTCCGTCAATTCTTCCTTTTGAAGCACCTAAATTGACCTTCCTTTCGGCGGTGGCGGTTTGTCGCGCCATTAATAACTGCACCGGTCTGCAACCGACAGTCAAGTGGCCTAATGACATCCTTTTAGATGGTGCGAAAGTTGCGGGTCTCCTCAATGAGATGAGCTCTGAGACTGATCAAGTTCATTATGTTGTGCTGGGGATTGGCGTTAATTTGAACATGCATGTCGACCAGTTCCCGGCTGATCTTCGCTATCCTGCAACATCACTTGCAATCATGACCAGACAACCTGTTTCACGCCTTGATTTTACACGGACACTGCTGCAGGAAATCGACGTCCTGTATCAAATTTTCCTGGAGCAGGGCAGTGTGCCGATCATGTCTGCCTGGACAGATCTCTGCGATATGACCGGTAAGCCGGTAATGGTCGATTGCAATGAAGTGCAGATTGAAGGAACAATGACTGGCCTTGCCGAAGATGGGGCGTTGCTGGTTCGTACTAAGACTGGTAAGATAGAGACCGTTTATGCAGGGGACGTACGTCCCGCATCCCGGGGTTCACAATGCTTCTCGTCATAGATGTAGGCAATACCAATACGGTTCTGGGCTTATATCAGGGCAAGAAGCTTGTGCACAGCTGGCGCTTGACGACTGACAAGGCGCGAACCTCGGATGAGTGGGCCATGGTGATCCATGAGCTCTTCAGCCTTAGCGGATTACATTTCCTTGATATCGGCAACGTGATCATTTCCTGTGTCGTGCCGCCACTGCTGAACACTCTGGAGACCCTCTGCAATACGTATTTTAAATTGCAACCACTGGTGGTCGGGCCGGGGACCAAAACTGGTATGCCGATTCAGTATGACAACCCTCACGAGGTGGGAGCAGACCGCATCGTCAATGCTGTGGCTGCTTACGCCAAAAAGCAGACCAGCTTGATCGTGGTGGATTTCGGTACGGCGACGACCTTTGATTACCTCTCTAAGAAGGGGGAATATCAGGGTGGTGCAATTGCTCCTGGTTTGAGTATTTCTGCCGAAGCTCTTTATGAACGGGCCAGCAAATTGCCAAGAGTTGAGATCTGTTGCCCGCCACAGGTTATTGCCAAGAATACGGTTAACAGTATGCAGGCCGGGTTGTTTTATGGTTACGTCGGGCTGGTTGACGGGATTGTCGGTCGGATGAAGCAGGAGTCGCGAGATAATCCCAGTATCATCGCTACCGGTGGGCTGGCTACCCTGATCGCACCATACAGCCAAACCATTGATGAGGTTGACAACAGCCTCACCCTGGAAGGTTTGCGGATTATCTTTGAACGCAACCACGTTGCGGAGCAGTCATAATAAAAGCAATCATTTGTACTAATCCGGCTATTGGAAACCTTGAGGAACATTAAAAGGAGAGATCATGGCAAAGTTCGAGACTAAAAAGTTGCGGAATCTGGGCATCATCGGACAAGGGGATGCAGGGAAAACCTCCCTGATCGAAGCTATACTGTTTAATACCGGAATGACTGATCGTCTCGGCAAGGTCGATGATGGCTCGTCCAATATGGATTTTGAGCCTGAGGAGACCAAGCGCAGAATCACGATCACCTCTAAATTGCATCACTGTGAATGGAATGATCATGAACTTCATATTGTTGACACTCCCGGTTACACTAACTTCCTGCACGATACCCGAGGTTGTATGCGTATCATCGGTGGCGCTGTCATGGTAGTCTCGGCTGTTGATGGTGTCAAAGCCCAGAGCCAGACCCTGTGGAGTTGGGCTGAAGAATTTGAGATCCCATTGATTGCTTTTGTCAATAAGCTCGACCGCGAACGCTCTGATTACCTCAAAGCTCTTGATGACATGGAAAAAAAACTCGGTTGCAGACCGGTTGCGGTAAATATGCCGATCGGTGAAGCCGAAGAATTCAAGGGTGTTATCGACCTGATTACGATGAAAGCCCGCACTTTTAAGTTTGATGATAAGGGCACCTACGATGAGAGCGACATCCCTGCTGAATATCAGGATGAAGCTGATCGTCTGCATCTTATGCTTGTAGAAGCATGTGCTGAAGCTGATGACGAGCTCATGGAAAAGTATTTGGAGACCGATTCGCTGAGTGATGAAGAAATCCTGCGTGGGCTCCGTGAAGGGGTCTTGACCGGAGTCTTTATTCCTGTTCTTTGTGGTAGTGCTACAGCAAATATTGGTATCCGTCAGTTGCTCGACTATATCGTTGTCAGTACCCCCTCGCCAATTGATAAGGGGATTCAGTACGGTACAAATCCAAAGAATGGTGAAGAAGAAACCCGTGATCCTGATCCTTCAGCACCTTTTTCAGCTATGGTTTTCAAGACTATCAGCGACCCATTTACCGGCAGATTGAACCTGTTCCGGGTTTACTCAGGTACAGTTAAATCTGATAGCACAGTTTATAATTCAACTAAGGAAACCAACGAGCGTCTGGGCCAGATCCTGTTGCCGGAGGGCAAGAAGCAGAAACCGGTCGCAGAAGCTGTCGCCGGTGATATCGTTGCAATCGCCAAGCTCAAAGAAACTGAAACCGGTGATACGCTTTGCGATGCAGCCAAGCCGATTGTTTATGAAAGCCCGGTGAGCATGAAACCGGTTATTTCCTTTGCTCTCGAACCGAAGAGCAAGGGAGACGAAGAAAAGATCTTCAGTGGTTTGTCAAAGTTAACTGAAGAGGACCCGGCTCTGCAGCTCCTGCGTGATACGGAGACCAAAGAGATGATCATCTCCGGTATGGGCCAGGTGCATGTTGAGGTTGCGGTTGAGAAACTCAAACGCAAATATGGCGCAGAGGTTCTCCTCAAAGAGCCGAAAGTTCCCTACCGTGAAGCAATCAAAAAGTCGGTTGAACAGTCCTATCGTCACAAGAAACAGTCGGGGGGCAAGGGGCAGTTCGCTGACGTGTCAATTAAAATCAAGCCGTTGGAGCGGGGCGCTGGGTACGAGTTCGTTGACAAAATTGTTGGTGGGGTGATCCCGCGGCAGTTTATCCCGGCGGTTGACAAAGGCATCCGGGAAACAATGAACAAGGGAATCCTGGCTGGTTACCCGGTTCAGGACTTCCAGATCACCCTGTACGATGGTTCCCACCATTCGGTTGATTCTTCTGAGATGGCTTTCAAAATTGCCGGTTCAATGGCATTCAGGAAAGCTTTGGAAGCCGCCAGCCCAATACTTCTTGAACCGGTAATGGCGATGGAGATCACAATACCGGACGAATGCGTTGGTGACGTGATCGGCGACATGAACTCTCGCCGTGGCAAGGTTCTCGGTATGGATCCACAGGCGGGCAGCCAGGTAATCAAGGCTCAGGTAGCGATGTCTGAAGTCCTGAAATATGCTCCTGAGCTACGCTCAATGACATCTGACCGCGGGCTCTTTACCATGGAGTTTTCGCATTATGAGGAAGTCCCTTCTCATCTCCTGGCTAAACTTCTGGAAGCGCTCAATCAGAGGGACGAATAATCTGGATGGTCATGATAAGGTTCCTTAATGGGAAGCTAGTATTGTAGAACAGGAGGATACATATGCCTGACAAAGACCAGTTCACTTTTGAGGACGACGATGGCTTTCCGGAAACCGACCTGGGTGGTCAGAAAGACTTACCACTGCCAGATCTGCCTGCCGATGAGGATTCGGCGGAAACTGACTTGACTGCTACTGCTTTTGACGGTGAGTACGAGGCCGAGACTCAGATACCTGAAGAGCCAACGATAAAGGTCAAGGAGGGCGGTTCCATGATGAGAATTGCCCTGCTGGTTGTGTTGTTGGTTGTTATCTGTGGTGCTGGTGTTTATTATTTTATGGGTTTGGGTGGTACAACGCCTCCTACTCCTACTCCAACTCTGCAGGTCCCTGCCCAGAAAGCCAAAAAGTCTGTGGCTTTGCCACCAAAGCCATCCATGGTTCCAGCCCAAACTCCTGTGGCCCCAGCCAAAACCCCGGTTGACTCAGCCAAAACCAGGGAAGAAGCAAAGCCTGTCACTGTGGCTGTGCCACCACCACCTGCTGAGCCAGTGGCCAAGGTTGCTGCAGAAAAGACGACAGATAAAGGGACCCCAGATAAACAGTCAGAAGTTGTGGAAAAACCGAAGGCTGTTAAACATCCAAAGACTCAAATTGTTTCGCCGGCACCTAAACCACAACCAGCTGTGGAAAAAATGGTTGTTGTAACTCCTCTGGTGCCCAAACCCGTCAATTTATCTAAACAGGTGGTTGGCGGCGCTTATGCGCTGGACGCTGGCTCTTATCTTCTGGAGTCAAATCGGAAGGCATTGGTCACAAAGATCAAGAAACTCGGCTATGAACCGCTCATCACATCGGTTGATGCAACTCTGGATATGACGCGCTTACGTCTTGGAACGTTCAGCAAGGATGAGGTTAAGGAAGCCCTTGCCTTTGCCAGAACCATAGAACCGGGATCCTATAGTGCTCCTGCCGGCGAGCAATACGTCATCTATGCAGGCACTTTCCTGAATTCTAACGTCGCCGATAAATTGACCCAGCGTTTACTCTCTGAGGGAATCAAGGTTTACCCTGAACCGGTTCAGGTCGTGAGAACTCTGAGTCGAATCCGTTTTGGCAGTTTTGCAACCAAAGAAGATGCCACTGCCGCTGCCCGTGAAGTTGGTGAGGTTGGGTTGAAAGCTGTCGTGGTTAAGTCTAAATAATTATAATAATTCCGGAATTGTATAGTTCCATGGCACAATTTGAATCAACCACCGTGCGTTTGAAGGTTTCACCTGAAATTGCATGTATATTAAAATCTGGGACCCCCCGTGACGTCCAATTGGCGGCAGCGCGGGGGGCTCTTCCGCTTGCGGGCAAAGATCTCTTGACAGTTCTCTTTTTCCTTTGCAGCAGCCATGATGTCGAGATCAAAAAGGCTGCTGTAAAAACTCTGCGGCAATTGCCGGAAAATATTATTGTCACGGTTATCAGAGATGATTCCCTACACCCTCAACTGCTTAACCTGCTGACCAGAGCCAGGATGTATGATGTCGAATTGATGGCAGCAGTTATCATGCACCCGACAACCGATCTGAAAACACTCCTCAACTTGGCTCAGAAAGCGTCTCATGGTGTTCTAGAGCGTCTGGCCAGGCATCAGGATCTCATGCGTCAGAATCCACCGTTGGTTGAGGCTATTATTGCTAACCCTGCAGCAGAGAAGGCGTTGAAGTTAAAGCTGGGCTGGCAAGGTCCTGATGCGGGGGTGCAGAAGAAAGACACGGCCGCTGATGAAGGGAATGCTGCCAATGATGAAAATGAAAAGGGCGATGAAGGTCGCAGCCAGGTAGAGATAGAGTCCCTGATGGAAGAGGCCGACCAGGAAGGGCTGTCAAAATATCAGATTGCTCTCGAACTCAAGGTGGCTGAAAAGATTAAAATGGGCATGACCGGTGATAAGGAATGGCGTAATATCCTGATGAAGGAGGCGAATAAACTGATACAGGGTGCTGTTATGAAGAATCCCAAGATCAGCGACGGTGAGGTTTTGATGGTAGCCAAGAATAAGACCTCCAGTGACGAATTGATCCGTATAATTCTGCTCAACAAGGAGTGGATGAAGAATTATGAGATTAAAAAAGCATTGGTGGTTCATCCAAAAACACCCATACCGAAGGCTTTACGTTTTGTTAGTTCTTTGACACTGAAGGATCTCAAGAGTTTAGCTAAAAGTCGTCAAGTCTCAAATATTGTTATGTCTGCAGGGCGTAAGGAGTTGGAAAAAAGACTCAAGAAGCAAGGGTGATGAGTTTGGGGGCTGGTTTGTAGGTAATTAAACTTAATAGAAGCTTGAATGAAGGTAGTTATGAAAGAAATTGTTGCTGTTTGTACCAGTAAATCAAAGGGTGAGCGTAAAACTGATGTCGGTCAAAGTGAACTGCTGAAAGGTTTTGGCCTGGCTGGCGACGCCCACGGCGGCGACTGGCACCGCCAGGTCAGTCTTCTGGCGATTGAGAGTATCGAAAAAATGCGTGCCGCTGGACTCGATGTCGGCCCAGGTGATTTTGCCGAGAATCTCACGACTCGGGGAATTAATTTGTACACTCTACCGATCGGAACAAAGCTGCAGGTGGGGGCTGCCACATTGTTGGAAGTTACCCAGATCGGTAAGGAATGTCATAACCGGTGTGCCATTTATGAGCAAGCTGGTGACTGTGTCATGCCGCGAGAAGGTATTTTTGCAACTGTTTTAGAAGGCGGGCCGGTGAAGACAGGTGATACGATAGAAATTCTTGAGCCTGTCATTGCCCAGGATTCCAAATGAAAGAGACGATTGCCTTTCGTCTCGGTGTTGTGACGCTATCGGATAAGGGCTCGAAGGGCCAGAGAGTTGATGAAAGTGGGCCAATTGTTCAGAAGATGCTGGCGGCCATTGGTCACGTGTCTCATATCTTGATCCTCCCGGATGATATCGACACAATTGTCAATGTTTTGACTGATTGGTCCGATCAGGAGCAGCTTAATCTGATCGTGACCACGGGCGGCACCGGTCTGACTCCGAGGGATGTAACGCCTCAGGCAACTTTGCAGGTGATTGACTATGAAGTTCCGGGGATGGCCGAAGTGATGCGCATGGAGAGTTTGAAGAAAACTCCGCATGCGATGATGTCTCGCGCGGTTGTTGGTGTCCGCAAGCAGACGATGATTATCAATCTGCCTGGCAGTCCCAAGGCTGCGAGGGAAAATCTTGAAGCGGTATTACCTGCGTTGCCACATGCTCTGGCGAAGCTGGCGGGAGATCCGAGTGATTGTGCTTGAGGGCTAGAGGCTTAGGACTTGTTTGGTGCAGTTAACAGTCCCACGTCCTTAATGTGCCAGAAACCCAGCGCCCCAGGCGAGCAGAATGCCCATGCAGAGTGCCATCGTTGCTGCCGGACCGCGACTCCGGTGAGACTCCGGGATCAGGTCCGATGCTGCAATATAGACAAAAGAACCTCCAGCAACAGCAAGCAGAGCACCAAGTACAGCTTCGGGAAGATTATTGACCAGTGCAAAGGTCAGAATCGCCGCCCCCGGTGTTGCCAGGGCTACAAAGGCGGTGAGCTGGATGGCTTTTTTGCGCGCCCAACCATAATGCAACAGTATGGCTATCATAGCGATCCCTTCCGGAACTTCATGAGAGATGACCCCCAGCGCCGCCAGTAGACCGAGATCCTGGCTGACTTCAAAGCCGGTGCCGATAATCATACCATCTATCAACGAATGCAGACCCATACCGAGAAATGCTACCCATCCCATGGGGTGGGGTTGAGAGCAGCAATTATCATGGCAATCGTCGACATTCAGATTGACATGGTGTTGCTCCTCGTGGCCCGCATGGATCAGCAGGTGATGTTCAAAGAAGTAGAACAGAACAAAAGCAAGGACGATAAAAATGGGTGCCTGGGTGGTTAGCTTCATTGACTCAGGGAGGATATGAAGAAATCCGACACCAAGGAGCACGCCTGCAGAGAAGGAGACCAGGACGGCAGAATAGCGGCGGCTCCACTTTTCGCGGGCAAGGACCAGATACATTCCGGCGAAAGTTGCGGTTCCGGCAAAACTTCCGGCAATAAGCACCGACCACCATTGTTCAGACATTAATCAGTATCTCCAGGGGTATGACTCAGGGAATAAACGAGAGCCTCTCAGCGACAATTGGTGCAGTATATATTCGAACTCTGTTAAGGGCAAGTTCCAGCTTTCTTTGCCTTTATCTTCAGTGGTTATGCTGACAGCCACCCAGCAGGTTGAGAAAGTTTTCATTTCAGTTATCTTTAAATATACAAAGATTTATTTGCATGGCTGTCCTTATGGTATTAGTTTGTTAAACGGGTTCTCGTCTTAGATCATCTATGGTCTCCATCCAGGTAGAGAGGTGTTCAGTATGAGAAGGAAGTTAATTTTGCAGTGGGGTCTGATAGTTGCTCTGGTGTTGCTGACGGCAGGGGTCGCTAGCGCTTCTTTAGGCCGACTGTCAGATGAGACCAAAGAGTGCCTTGGTTGTCACGATGGCATGCCTGGTATCGTCAAACAGTGGGAGGATAGTGCACATTGGAACGCCGGTGTTGGCTGTTATGAGTGCCACAAGGCAGAAAGTGACGATGTGGATTCGATGAATCACAATGGCTTCTTGATTGCAATTATCGTCTCACCACGTGACTGTGGTCAATGCCACCCTAAGGAAACTGCAGAGCAAGAAGCAAGTCATCATGCCAAGGCCGGTGATATCCTCAACTCAAAAGATGGCCTTCTTGGCCAGACAATTGGCGGGGAACCAGCTGTTGTTGTTGGCTGTCGCCAATGTCATGGTTCTCTGGTTAAGGTTAATGCCGATGGCTCTCTCGATACCGACACCTGGCCTAACACAGGCATAGGTAGGGTTAATCCAGATGGTTCCAAAGGCTCCTGTTCAGCCTGCCATACACGTCATCGTTTCAGCAAGGAACAGGCTCGCAGACCTGAGACCTGTGGCAAATGCCATCTTGGCCCCGATCATCCACAGAAAGAGGTTTATGAAGAGTCTAAGCACGGCATCCTCTATCGCGCTTTCGAAGATGATTTGAATATGGACAAGCCGAAATGGATTGCCGGTCAGGATTACTACGATGCACCAACTTGTGCCACCTGCCACATGAGTGCCACACCTAACCAGTCTGTGACTCACGATGTTGGTACTCGCCTTGCCTGGAATCTGCGTGCACCAGTTTCTATGCGTACCAGGAACTGGGAAAAGAAACTGGCAGATATGCAGGATGTCTGTTCTGCATGCCATGGTTCTGCTTTCGTTGAAGGTTTTTATAAACAGTTTGATGCATTTGTCAATTTCTATAACAACAAATTCGCTATCCCGGCTAAAGAGATTCGTGATCTTCTGATGGAAGAAGGTGTTCTTACCAAGAGCAACTTTGATGACAAGATTGACTGGATTTATTGGGAACTCTGGCATCATGAGGGTCGTCGTGCTCGTCATGGTGCCGCCATGAGTGGCCCGGATTATGCCTGGTGGCATGGTATTTACGATGTGGCCAAGAACTTCTATACGGAACTGCTGCCAGAAGTAAAAGAAGCTTGTGAAAAGGCTGGTAAACCGGAAGTCTATGACGCAATCATTGCCAAGTATATCGATGGCCGCAAAGAACACGAATGGTACACTAAAGGTTTTGATCCCAAACGCATTGAAGAGATGAAAGCCTACTATAAGGAGCGTTATCAGCAGGACGTGAAGTAAACATCCCTGCTACAGGTAAGACCGCCGGCTGGGTTTTTACCTGGCCGGCTTTTTTGAGATTTTTTTGAGAATCTGCATTCATCCACAACAACCTGTGTATAGGTATGTGGAAAGTGGAAAAGCCGGTAGCTAAACCTCCCGAGAGAAATAGATTTTTAGCTTTCTGCACAGAAATAAATCATGACCAGATCAGGACGGATAAATATTCAGTATTTTATATGAGTAGGTTTGAGCGCTGAGCTATTTTGTGACAATTATGCTGTGCCTTGATGGTATTTTGATTGCCTTGTTGTAGTTGTTGTGCTATGTAAAAACTCTAATATATCAGTAACTTAATGGGTTGTTATGGTTTTGCCTCATATCTTGAACACGCTTTACAGTTGATTCCTGCAATACTGCTTGCTTGAGAATTGTCTCTTGTAAGTCAAGCGGTTTAGCCCTGTGGCCAAAGTTAAGTATCCGCCTTGTAATTCCGCCATCAGAGACACCTTTCGAGGAGACCTAAAAATGCGTATTACTCCCACTACGGAATTGAAAAATCGCATTGAAAAACTGCAGAAAGAGATAATTATCCACAACCTGGACGCGGTTTTTATGATTCAGAATGCTGACCTGTTTTACTTTACCGGAGCAGTTCAGCAAGGCGCTCTCTATGTTCCTGCAGAAGGGGAGGCCCTCTATCTGGTGCGTAAGGATTTTGCGCGAGCGCGAATGGAGTCGGGCTTGAAAGAAGTCATTCCCTTCAAGAGTCCGCGCGACATCCCTGGAGTACTTGCCGATTTCGGCTACCCCATGCCTGAAAGAGTTGGCATGGAATTGGATGTAACTCCGTTAACGGTGATGGATAGATTTAAAAAGGGACTTGGTGATTGTATCATCAGTGATGCTACACCTCTGATTCGTAATGTGCGCGCGTTAAAATCAGATTATGAAATCAATATTATGAAAGACGCCGCAGTAATCGTCGATAAAGTCTGCAAAAGAGCGGCCGAGGTGATTCGGGAGGGAATGACCGATCTTGAATTAACTGCAGAGCTTGAGTTTGTTGCCAGGAAGGCCGGTCATCAGGGGATGGTTCGTATGCGTGGGTTCAATAGCGAGCTTTTTTATGGTCACATGTTTTCCGGGCCTGATAGTGCGGTTCCGACCTACTCAGACACACCGTTGGGTGGTGTTGGCCTCAGCCCCGCTTTTCCGCAAGGTGCGAGTTACAGATCTATTCGTAGAAATGAGCCGATTACTGTCGATTTTGTTGCTGTCTTTGACGGTTACATTGTTGATCAGACCCGTATGTTCAGTATAGGTGAAATGCCGGATAAATTGATAAAAGCTTATGCTGATATGACCATTATCCAGGAACATGCCAAGCAGATTGCCAAGCCTGGTGTGAGTTGGGGCGGGGTGTACGATGACTGTCTGCAGATGGCCTGCGGTATGGGCTATCAGGACCAGTTCATGGGTACAAAGGGTGCCCAAGTGTCTTTTATCGGCCATGGTGTTGGTGTCGAACTGGATGAATACCCCTTTATTGCCAGGGGGCTTAACAATTATGAGTTGCAGGAGAATATGGTTTTTGCTTTTGAACCGAAAGCTGTATTCCAGGGGCTTGGCGCGGTTGGTATTGAGAATACTTTTCGGGTGGCTGCCGATGGACTTAAGTCTTTGACTTTTTCGGAGCAGAAGTTGATTGTTTTGTAAAAAATATTGACTGTGAATTTTGTAGGCCTCCTCATGTTTTGAGGGGGCCTTTTCTATAGGTTTTATCCGTAAACAAGAAATGCTGAATGTCTCGTATCAATCGGCCTTATGGTAACACAGAGACCCCTTGAAATTTTAAATATCTGATTTATAATGGGGATTTTGGTGGCATGTTGATTGCTTTGGGGTAAGCTAATTAGACGCAAACAATTATTTCTAAAGTAAAGGCTTTAAAGGGTACGTGTTTATTTGACAGACATCGACAGGTTGGTTGTCTCTCCTGTCACAACCTGTGAAAGGAGAGGGAAAGAATGGCGGAGGCTGAACTTTACCGTAGCGTATTTCACCGCACCACCAGAAAATTACCAGCGATGCAAAACAATCTTGCTGTTAAAGAACGCTAAAAAACGCTATCAGGAGGCATTAACATTATGAAAAAATCGACAATGTTGACTATTGTTTCAGTTCTCATCATGGTCCCCCTGTTCTTGCTGGTCGTTTCGATCAAGGAGAACACGGCTGCACAGGAGCCAGACAAAGCCATGCCTGAGATCAAAAAATTCGAATCAAAGAGTGCTGAATGGGGGAAATACTATCCCCTGCAGTATGATTCCTATCTGGAGACCCGGAAGAGTGACGAAATCAAGGATTTGCTCAAGGAGAATCCGGCTTTAGTTGTTATGTGGGCAGGTTATGGTTTTGCCAAGGATTACAATGCGCCGCGCGGTCATTTCTACATACTGGAAGACAACATTAACACTTTGCGTACCGGTGGACCGGTTGATGGGAAAACCGGTCCCATGCCGACCGCCTGCTGGACCTGTAAATCACCGGATGTACCAAGGTTAATCGACCAGACGAGTGAGAATGACTTTTTTACCGGTAAGTGGGCCAGGCATGGCAGCGAGATTGTCAACCCGGTCGGTTGTGCCGATTGCCACGATAACAAAACCATGGAGCTTGCCGTAACCCGCGATTATCTGAAACGTGGTCTGGATGCAGAAGGTAGCGAGCCGTTCGCTGAAGCTGACCAACAGGATATGCGCACCCTGGTTTGTGTGCAGTGTCACTCCGAGTATTACTTCAAGGCGACCAAATGGACCGATCCCAGTGGAAAAGAGCAGACCGCTAAGGTTGTTACCTTCCCCTGGGACAATGGTCTGGCCGCCGAAGATATTGAGAAGTACTATGATGAACGGGGTTTCGTAGACTGGAAGCATAAGTTGAGCAAGACCCCGATGCTGAAGGCTCAGCACCCAGGCTACGAAACCTTCAAGACAGGTGTCCATGGTAAAAACGGTCTGTCTTGCGCTGATTGCCATATGCCTGAGGTTACAGAAGATGGCGTCAAATATTCAAGTCACAAAATTGGCAGCCCACTTGAAGATATTGAGAACATCTGTCTGAACTGCCATGATGGCACCGAACAGGAGCTCAAAGATAATATTGCCAGGAAGTTGGAGCGCAAGAATGAACTCTCACGCATGGCTATGAACGTGCTTGCCAAGGCCCATCTTGAAGCGGGCAAGGCTTGGGAACTCGGTGCCAGCGAAGAGGAAATGAAGCCTGCTCTGCTGGATATCCGTCACGGTCAATGGCGCTGGGATTACGCGATTGCCTCGCATGGTTCTTTCTTCCATGCCCCGGAAGAGACTCTCCGGGTTCTCGGCAGTGCTATCAACAAAGCTCAGGATGCCCGCCTTAAGCTGCGTATTGTTCTTGCCAAGCACGGTGCTGTAGATTACGAAGCTCCAGATTTTTCAACCAAGGAAAAAGCTCAGGAATTAATCGGCCTGCCCTTTGACAAGCTGGTAAATGAAAAGAAGAACTTCCTGGGTGAGCTGAGAGAAGAATGGATCAAGGACGCTACTGAAAAGGGACTCTATGATCCGAAAACACGGGAGGGGATGGAGTTTAAGACTTCCTACGATTGATCTTGTACTGATAACCGCGTGAGTATTATGTAGAAGAAACAGCCCCATCTGCATCCGGCAGGTGGGGCCGGTCTGTTTGCTGTGCAGGCATGATGCACTGATCAGTAAAGTTGAAGAATAATCTTCTTCCCACTGTCTAATATCCTACAAACAACAATCCCCAAACTGAGTATCTTCCCTCCTCACAACCTCTCAATTATGTGATTTAAGGGTGTTAGCGCATTTTGCAAGCCTTGGCATGAAAGTTGATCTGGTAAGTCGTTACGATGTTCTTATGTCCTTACTGAAACCAACAACAGAATAGAGGCAAGCCTATGATTAACAGCCCGAAGATTTATGTGCCGATCAGTCTGCTCTTTGTTGCCATACTGGCCGCTGTATGGATGTTCTATCCATCGGGGGTCAACCCGGCCAACGCCGCATTGGCTGAATACCAGCTTGAGAAGCTTTCCTGCGGATCCTGTGTTATTAAGATAGAAAAGGCATTGACCAGCCTCGACGGCATTGGTTCTGTTGAAGTTAATCTGACTAGTGTCCCGTGCGGTTAATCGTGACGAATAATTCTGAGACATTTTGGTTGCTGTCAAGGCGTGCTGATGAAGGCCTAGCGTGCGTTAAGCCAAAGAGGCGCAACGCAGACAGCGGGCAAAAGGGCCATAATTAAAGGATAGGATTAGCCGCACGGGACACTAGCAACCGTGGCCGTGTAACCTATGGCCCGAACGAAACTGACAGCCAGACAATCGCGGAAACTATCACCGTGGCTGGTTATCCTGCTCGTTTGCGTCTGGAGTTGGACTCACAGGAATATGCAGCGTTGCAGCAGGAACAGTCTCAACTTGGTCAAAAGTATCTGGCTTTGAACGACTACTAAAGCAACGATCCAAAGGGCAGCCACGTTCTAATGGCGCTGTTAAAACGCCTGAGGGGGCTGTTGCAACAGGGCAGAATGACCAGCTCTGGCAGGTCGTCTGGAAAGATGTGCTACAGCGTGAACTGCTACTTGCTGCTGCTGAAGAGAACCAGGTCATTGTTCAGGATGGTGAGGTTGATTTGCGCCTCGATGAACTACGACAGAAGCATAAGGGCCTTGATCAGATCGTAAGGCAGCGTTACGGCGGTATTGACAGCTTTCGTGAGCGTCTTCGTGAAGACATGATCATCAATCGCAATATCGACGATCATGTTTATAGCGGTGCCAAGAGCCCCGGGGAAAAACAGGCCAAGTTTCATTGGTGGTATGCCGAACTGCAGAAAAATACCGAAGTCGTTATTTTTGATAAACGACTCAAAGCCATAAGTCAAACCAGTAGTGATGACTGTGGCAGTGGCGGAAGTGTTGGTGTCAGTGGCAGCTGTTGTAGCAGCTGATGAACACAAGCGATGTGAGGCAGTATGTTTCTGCTTTTTATTATCAGTCTCCCGATCATTTTTTACTTTATCTGTATGGAACTTGACAGGCCGGTTCCTCCCGAGACGTCTCTTTCCGGAGAGTGTCCGGGTTGCTCGGAAAAGGTTGAGTCGGGCTGGTTGGTATGTCAGCAGTGCCAGGCTGTTCTGCGTGAAACCTGTCCTGGTTGCGGCAAGGTGCATGATAGCTGGGTAAAGTATTGTCCTTGGTGCAGGAATCTAAATGAAGCGTCAAGTGTATGAAGATATTATTCAGAGGGCACAAATGTTCATGGTTCATGGCCTTTTGCCTGACCGCAATTCTGGTCATTGTGTTGTGCAATATCTGGCTGTTGTGTGACGGTTATTATGTGCTCAATGACTATTTGAAAATTCCCGCAATTGAATGGGTACTTATCGTTGCTAACATAATCGCTGTTCTGATCCTCTTTTCCGTCAAGCGGAGCAATAAAAATAATCCTGATTGGGGCTTTTGCAGCGGTTGCCGGATAAGCCTGCGCGACCCTTGGCTCTATTGCCCGAATTGCGGCGGTGAGCGCGGCACTTGACGCTTGGGAGCCTGTCATTGCTGTCTACTGATATCAGGTAATATCCCCCAATAAAGTAAACTTATCAGCGGTTTGCAAAGAAATTACCATGTTTTTCTGGTAGACTCCTAAGAAGCTGTCAGACTACTTGGAATGAAGGGGCATTATCATGATTGTTGGTATCCTTAAAGAGATCAAAGTCGCTGAAAACAGAGTTTGCATGACTCCGGCAGGTGTTGAAGTCATGTGCAGGAATGATCATATCGTTCTGGTTGAAGCTCAGGCTGGTGTCGGCAGTGGTTTCAGTGACACTGCATACCTGGACGCTGGTGCCGAAATTATCTCGACACCAAAAGAGATCTATCGTCGCGCAGAGATGGTCATGCATGTTAAAGAGCCACAGCCCTCTGAATACTCTCTGATTCGAGAGGGTCAGATTGTCTTTACTTACTTTCATTTTGCGGCCGAAGAGAAATTGACCCTGGCTATGATTGCCAGCGGTGCGATCTGCATTGCTTATGAAACCATTGTCGGTCCCGATGGCAGTTTGCCCTTGTTGACTCCGATGAGCGAGGTCGCTGGACGTATGGCGACTCAGGAAGCGGCGAAATATGTTGAACGAACTCAAGGTGGTCGGGGGGTCCTGCTCGGTGGGGTCCCGGGTGTTATGCCGGCAACTGTTTTGGTGCTTGGAGGTGGTACGGTCGGGACACATGCCGCACAAATGGCCTGTGGTCTGGGAGCTAAGGTCTACCTGCTCGATACCAGTCTTGACCGCTTGCGACAGCTCGCTGAAATCATGCCGAAAAACTGTTTTCCTATCATGTCGTCACCGGCCACAATTCGTGAGTTGATTAAAGAGGCTGATGTGGTAATCGGGGCGGTGCTGGTGCATGGTGCTAAAGCACCCAAACTGGTTACCCGTGAGATGCTGAAAAACATGAAGCCCGGTGCTGTGATGGTAGATGTGGCGATCGATCAAGGTGGTTGTATTGAGACCTCCAGAGCGACTACTCATAGCGAACCGACTTTTGTGGTTGATGACATCGTTCATTACTGTGTCGCCAATATGCCCGGAGCCGTGCCCTTGACCTCTACCGTTGCCCTGACGAACGCGACGCTGCCCTATGCCCTGAAGATTGCCGACAATGGCTGGCAGGGGGCTGCCCGAGATATGCAGGGGTTCAGAGAAGGTTTGAATGTGGTCTATGGTAAGGTAACTTATGCTGGTGTGGCAGAAGCTTTTGGGCTTGACTACACGACGGTTGAAGAGGTTCTGGGTTTATAAACCTGCAGCAGTGAGTTCATATGTCTTTACAATTGGTACGGAGAGCTGTTGACTTTTGTCTGCTGTGAGGTTACATAAAAGCATATATGTGGTTTTTTCTATACGATAGTTTAATCTGTGCTTGATCAACGGATTAAACTAAGAAGGTTTGTTATGCGTCGTCTGTTGTTAATAATAATTATCCTTGGGTTGGTTGGTGGGGCTTTCTACTTTAGTTCTACAGGTGGTTCTAAACCCTCTTACAAGTCGTTTAAACTGGTTACCCTTGGTGATACGGCGCCTGATTTTCAACTTGAAGATACTGCTGGGAACAAAGTTTCTATGTCTGCTTTGCGAGGTAAGGTTGTGCTGGTGAACTTCTGGGCAACCTGGTGTCCACCTTGTCGGGCGGAAATGCCCTCGATGGACAAACTCAACCAAGCTATGGCAGGCGAAGATTTTGTTATGTTGGCGATTAATGTCGAGGCAAATGGTCGAACGGTTGTGCCGGCATTCCTGCAAAAAACTCCGCACGATTTTACCGTACTTTATGATGACCAGGGAACTGTACAAAAGCTTTACGGAGTTACTAAATTCCCCGAATCATTTGTAATCCGGAAAGATGGTATAATCGACGACAAGGTCATTGGTGCGATTGACTGGGCACATCCTGATACTATTGCGTACTTCAAAGGGTTGGCCAAAAGGTAAAGCTTTTGCAACAAGCAGTTGACATAACCTATTGGATTGCTTTTACCGCCGGAATTTTGTCCTTTGCGTCACCCTGTGTGTTGCCGCTGATTCCCTCGTATCTGACCTATATTACCGGGCTATCCTTCAGTCAACTCGAAGAAGCACACCCCAACGCCAAGGTTCGTCTGACGGTTCTGCTCCACTCCCTCTGTTTTATTCTCGGCTTTACCGTTGTTTTTGTTACCTTGGGTGCCATTGCCGGAGTCGCTTCCAGTAAATTTCAACTACACCTTCGTGAGGGGTTGGAGTGGGTTGAAAAGATTGGCGGGTTTTTGATCTTCCTCTTCGGAATTCATATGACCGGTCTGTTTCACTTTGGTGCTCTGCTTGGTGAAAAAAGAGTTCAACTCCATAAAAAACCGAGTGGCTTTATCGGCACTTTCGTCGTTGGTCTTGCCTTTGCCGCAGGCTGGACTCCCTGTATCGGCCCAATCCTGGCCTCAATTCTCGTGGTCGCTGCCCGTTCAGGAAGTGTTGGCGAAGGTGTTGGCTTGCTCTCAGTCTACTCTCTGGGCCTGGGTGTCCCGTTTCTCATCTCCGGTCTTCTCTTTCACCAGTTTTTGACTGCTTTTAAGCGTTTCCGCAAGCACATCCGTCTGATTGAAATAGGCACCGGTGTCATGTTGATGGCTGTTGGTATCATGCTTATGTTCAATCTTATGGGACAACTCACCATGTATCTCTACCAGTGGTTTCCTGTCCAAGGTTAGTTCTGGGGCAAGTTGCGTGGGACGAGGGACGCGAAAGGCAAAAGCAAGACTGGCGTACGGCTCCGTGCTCACGCTTGATCTCCTCATGTACATGAACAATCTCTTTTCTGTGCCTTATGAAAATTACTCATTAATCTTCTTGACATAATACTGTGCTCCGTTTAAATTGAAATTCATTTTCAACTAGGTGTGCTTATGAGTAAAGCAAAAACAAAAAGCCAATTTAAGGATTTCCTTTTGACTCAGGGATTGAAATCCACACGTCAGCGGGAACTCATTCTGGATGAATTTCTGCATGCCGGTTCGCACCTCTCTACAGAGGATCTCTATCTTCGTTTGCGTAGGGGTAATTCTCGTATCGGTTATGCAACTGTCCATCGCACCTTAAAGCTTTTTGCCGAGTGCGGTATTGCCGAGCAAAGGCACTTTGGTGATGGCCAGACACGTTATGAAGCAAGCGACTGCGACGAGCATCATGATCACTTGATCTGTGTTGTTTGCGGTAAGATTGTTGAGTTCGAGGACCCACGTATCGAAGAACTTCAAGTTGAAGTTGCAGGGGCACATGGCTTTTCTATAGAACGGCATCGTCTTGAACTTTATGGCTGTTGCCCGGGTTGTTCTATATGAGAGATAGATAGCCTCTTTTTTGCCAAATTTCTGAAAATGCCCATTTTTAAACGGACTTATAATCCAAACAAAGGCTTTAAAGCAATTAACTAACGCAAAGACGCAGAGAGTAATGACTGTAATTGAGACGTTTCCCTGAGCTTTATGAGTTTTTCCTCTGCGTTAAATCTTTTTGGGGGTTATAGCCCTGTTCTTTAATAATACTTGCCAATAACAAGTAAAAAGGTAGTACGCACGTTTATGCAGAACCAACAGCAGGCTGAAAAGAAAATCATTCTGGTCGGTAATCCGAATGTCGGTAAAAGTGTGGTCTTCAACACGTTGACCGGGAGCTATACAACCGTCTCCAATTATCCTGGTACCTCTGTGGAGGTTTCTCGCGGACAGTGCCAGATATCTGACGAGAGCTTTCTGGTTCTTGATACACCGGGGATGTATTCTCTGCTGCCGATTACTGAGGAAGAGCGTGTCGCTCGTCGCATCCTTCTTGAGGAATCACCGTATGTGGTTGTGCATGTTGTCGATGCCCGAAATATTGAGCGAATGTTGCCGATGACCTTACAGCTTATTGAAGCCGGGCTGCCGGTGATGCTGTTGGTCAATATCATGGATGAGGCCGAACGCGTCGGCATGCAAATCGATATCACCTTGTTGCAGGAAAAGCTGGAGATACCGGTTATCGGAGGTGCGCTCGGTCGCAGTAAAAGAGGTCTCTCGGAGTTGCGTGAGGCGATCAGTAATTACCAGGTCCGCAAGACGACCTTTGTTTACGCCACTGATCTTGAGAAGGACATTCGGAAAATCAGTGCTCTGATGCAGGGAGACTACATTCTCAGTAAACGCTGCCTGGCCCTCATGTTGTTGCAGAGAGATGAAGAGATTGCCCAGAGGGTTCAGGATCGGGAAAACTCGCACTATGTCAAAGTTGAGAATGCTGTCAATGAAACGGTCTTCGCACGTCGCGTTGACCTGCATTTGCGTATAAGTCTTGAACGAAAACGAATCTGTAAAGGGTTATTGGATGATGTCGTAACGCTGCAGGAAGGTGGACGTCCAGCATTTGCCGAGCGCTTTTCCAACTGGACGATGAATCCCTGGACTGGTATCCCCCTGCTGCTGCTTGTCCTCTACTTTGGGATTTACCAGTTTGTTGGCGTTTTCGGCGCCGGTACGATCGTTGATTTTCTGGAAGGAAGTGTTTTTGAAAAACATCTCAACCCCTGGATGATCGGTTGGAGCAATCAATATATCCCCTGGTATTGGCTCAACGAACTTCTGGTGGGCGAATACGGCTTATTCACTCTCGGGGTACGCTATGCCGTTGCCATCATTCTGCCGATTGTCGGGACCTTCTTTATTGCTTTCGCTGTGATAGAAGACAGTGGCTACTTTCCGAGACTGGCGATGCTGGTTGACCGGGTCTTTAAACGGATCGGTTTAAATGGCAGGGCCGTTATCCCGATGGTACTTGGTTTCGGCTGCGACACCATGGCAACGGTTGTTACCCGAACGCTGGAGTCGACCCGGGAGCGGGTTATTGCCACCTTGCTGCTCGCCCTTGCCATTCCCTGCAGTGCCCAGATGGGGGTTATCCTGGGGTTGCTTTCCGGTGTGCCTGGGGCCTTGATGGTCTGGCTCGCCTGCATGGTGGGTGTCTTTCTGCTGGTCGGCTTCCTTGCTGCCCAGGTTGTCCCTGGTGAACGACCAATGTTTTACATGGAAATTCCACCAATGCGTTTGCCACAACTGCAGAATGTCATAGTCAAGACCTTGACCCGCATGCAGTGGTACTTCCTGGAGATTTTCCCGCTATTTATGATTGCCTCAGTGCTGCTCTGGGCGGGGAAATTGAGTGGTGCCCTGCAATGGTTGGTTGAGGTGTTCAACCCGATCATGCGACTCCTCGGCCTGCCTGGTGAGGCTTCGACAGCATTTATTTTAGGGTTTTTCCGGCGGGATTTTGGTGCTGCCGGTCTTTATGATTTGCAGACTGAGGGTTTGCTGGATCCGGTACAGTTAACGGTTGCTGCTGTAACCCTGACCCTGTTTGTTCCCTGTGTCGCGCAGTTTCTGGTTATGCAAAAAGAGCGTGGTTGGCGCACGGCCCTGATGATTTTCTTTGTGGTAACAGCTCTGGCTTTCAGTGTGGGCTGGTCGCTTAATCAGTTCCTGCTGATGACGGGGCTACTATGAAGTGCACATTTTGTGAACATGAGTTGACGCCTGAAATGTTACGTGAGGAAGGGTGTGGTGTCTGTATTGGAGGTTGCCGGAAAATTCATTGCCCTTATTGTGGTCATGAGAACCCGGTTGTCCTTGAGTTCCTGGACAAACTTCTGAAACGCGATAAATAAATATAAGTGAAAAGGAAGGCTCTGTTGAATGAAAGTTTCGGAAAAAGCTGAAGAAATTCTGGAATCCCTGTGGATTGCTACGGTGGAAGGGGGCGAGAATGCAGCCCATTTTGATACCCTTGGGATTGGCCATGATGACGAGGGATTGTCTGAGCTATCCGGACTTGCCTTCGTAGAGATCCACGGAGAACGAGTACATTTGCGTAAAGAAGGGCGTGAGGAAGCACGTATGACAGTACGTCGTCATCGCCTGGCCGAACGCTTGATGATGGACATCCTTGATATCAAAGATGCTTCTGCCGATGCCAGAGCCTGTGAATTCGAACACCTGTTGCACCACGGTGTCGATACCAAAATCTGTACGTTACTAAATCATCCGACTACCTGTCCGCACGGTAAGCCGATCCCGCCGGGGACCTGCTGTGAGCAGGCCCGCCAGGAAGGGGAGGTCGGGGTTGTCGCCCTGACAGAACTCAAGGCTGGAGAGAAAGGCGAGATCGCCTATCTTGCCGCCAGTGATGTCAGCAAAATGCACAAAATGATGAGTATGGGAGTTCTCCCTGGCAGCAATCTGGAGGTGACGCGGACTTTTCCTTCCTATATTTTCAAGGTTGGATATTCGGAATTTGCTGTTGATGGTGAGCTTGCCAGTGAGATTTTTGTGCGGAAGGCATAGGAAGCTCTTGCAACCAGTTTTGTAATTACCTATAGTTAATAAACTTTTTCATCATTCTGATGATAGATCACTTGAGGTTTGGGGGCTTCCCCCTGAATGAGGAGGAGTGAGTGGAAATTCTAGGAATCGATATTGGTTTTGGGTTCACGAAAGCGACTAGCGGTAATCAGGAACTGGTTTTCAAATCAGTGCTTGGTGAAGCAACTGATATCCAGTTCAGAGAAACAATGATTGCTGGTAGTGAGGGGCAAGAGAACCATTTGCAAATAGAGGTCGACGGTAAATCCCATTTCGTCGGTGAACTGGCCGAACGCCAGAGCAATGTGCGTTTCTTTACTCTCGATCAGGCACAATTTATAAGTAAATTCGCCAAGGTTTTTGCGCTTGCAGCAACGGCTCAAATGGTCAAAGGTTTTGTCCCGGTTAATCTGGTGACTGGTTTGCCGATTGGTTCTTATCAGAAGCACAAAGATGAACTGGCTAAACTGCTGGTCGGTGAACACAAGATTACTCTGGTTGATGCCGCTGGCAGGCGGGAAGAGAAATCGATCAGTATCAACAAGGTTCGGGTGATACCACAGCCCTTTGGATCTCTCTTCAATCTGATGCTCAACGATCTCGGTGAAATGGGCGACAAGCGTTTGATCAGAGACAAAATTGGCATCATTGATGTCGGTTTCAGGACCTCCGACTACACAATCTCTGACAAAATGCGTTATTCTGAGCGTGGCAGCCGTACCACGGATTCCGGGATTGCCAGAGCTTTTAATGTCATTGCGACCAAACTGCGAGAGAACAGCGGTGTGAATGTTGAGCTCTATCGCCTCTATGAAGCAATCGATAACGGCAGCATCAAAATCCGTGGCAAGGTGTACGATCTCCAAAGTCTGACCGATCAGGTGTTCAGCCAGTTGGCAACCTCGATTGCCAATGAGGTTGATCGTCTTTGGGTTGATGATTGGGATATCGATGCCATGGTAATTACCGGTGGTGGTGGTGCGGTTCTGGCAAAATATCTCAAACCACTTTTGAATGGTGAAGTTATGGAGACCGATCCGGAACAGGATATGCGTCTTTACAATGTCTGTGGCTACCGCAAGTTCGGTCGGCATCTCTGGGCACGGGGAGATACGCCACCACAGGCACCGGCGGCACCTATAACGAAGTAATTCTAAAACGCCCCCATTCTCCGGGGGCGTTTTTGCTGGTAGGGGCTAAGCAAGGGTTATCTGCTTCGCCCGGTTTTCGGTTTATTACGTATGATGATTGTGAGAAGGGCAAAGCAGGTGGAACGTTTGCTTTGCCCTTACAAGGGGGCGTTCTACCTTGCCCAGAAAAATCAATCTGCCCAGAAAAATCAACATGGTTACCGGAACGCTTGCTGTACATCGTGACGGATACGGTTTTGTGTCTCCGCTTGATGATAAATCTCAAGATGTTTTTATCCCCGCGCGGCATATTCGGCCGGCGATGCATGGTGATCTGGTGGTTGTCAGGATGGAACGTTCATTGCGTACCGGTCGCCTGGAAGGGCGAGTAATTCGTGTTGAACAGAGAGCCAATCAGACGTTGGTCGGGCGTTATCTGACAGACAATGGCGTAGGCTATGTCTCTCCGGCAGATCCGCATCTTCGGGATGATCTTCTGATCCCTCCCGGTGCCGCCGGTGATGCTATTCCTGGCCAGATGGTGCTGGTGGAGGTTGAAAGTTATCCGGGCCGTTGCCGTGGTGGTGTTGGCCGGATCTCTGCAGTCATCGGTGATGCCGATGATCCGGATGTTGAAATCAGAATTGCCGCTGTGCAGTTTAAACTCCCTTATGAATTTTCCCCGGAAGCCCTGGCCGAGGCAGACAAAGTCTGTTTGTCGGTAGGCAAAGAGGAACTGCTGGGACGTGAGGATCTGCGTCATCTTAATTTTGTGACGATCGATGGTGAGATGGCGAAGGATTTCGATGATGCTGTTGCTATCGCCAGGTATGACAAGGCCGGGAATGATAAAGGTCTGGGTGATAAAGCCAAGGGTAATGAAAGGTTTAGGCTTTGGGTTGCGATTGCCGATGTGGCTCATTACGTTGCTGCCGGAAGTGTCATTGATCAGGAAGCTCTGCAGAGGGGCACCAGTGTTTATTTCCCGGGAGCCTGTCTGCCGATGCTCCCTGAGGCTTTGAGTAACGGCATCTGTTCACTTAATCCGCAGGTTGATCGATTGGTAATGGTCGCAGAACTTGATTTTAATGCCTCAGGACATCGCACCGGCCTGCGTTTTTACCAGGCCGTCATACGCAGTCGGGCGCGTTTGACCTATACTGAAGTTGCGGCCCTTCTGTTTGATGAAACACCCACCCCGGTTGATAAAACCCTCGATTCGGTTGCTGACGCAACCGATGCTCTTTCAGAACAACAAGATATTGTTGAAGGTCTTGAAATTATGCGGGACCTTGCCGAATTGCGGATTGAAGCTCGTCACCAACGAGGTAGCCTTGATTTTGATCTTGCCGAGGTGCAGGTTCTGCTAGATTCGCAGGGTCGCCCTGAGAATATCGTGCGTACTGAGCGCAATCTGGCACATCGTCTCATCGAAGAATTCATGTTGGCAGCAAATGAGGCGGTTGCCACCTGGTTGATGCAGCAGTGTGCACCGATGATCTTCCGGGTTCATGAAGCTCCCAGTGAAGGTAAGATGGCGGCTTTTCAGGAGTTCATCGCCCACTTCAACCAGGGAATTTCGTTGCCGGTTGAAGGTGTGAAGCCGAAACTCCTCCAGGAACTCCTCGAGCGGGTGGCTGGTCAGCCAGAAGAGCATGTCATCAAACACGTGTTGTTGCGCAGTTTGCCGCAGGCGTATTACTCAGTGAATAATCTCGGCCATTTTGGCCTGGCCGCGGACGATTACTGTCACTTTACTTCGCCAATTCGACGTTACCCGGATCTGGCAGTGCACCGTATTCTGAAACGACAGCTTGAGGGGAGGAAAGCAACAGGGCAGAGCGACGAAATGTTTTTAGAAGGAGTTGCCCAGAGTTCTTCATTGGCCGAGCGGCGGGCGATGGCAGCAGAACGTGACATCGTCAATCTTAAAAAATGTCAATTCATCGAGGATAAAGTGGGTGAAACATTTCGTGGCGTGGTAACCTCGGTACATGCCTTCGGATTCTTTGTGGAACTGCTGGATGTTTATGTGGAAGGGCTGGTGCACGTCTCCAGTCTGGTTGATGATTTCTATCAGTACGAGGAAGATCGGCATCGTCTGATTGGCGTGAATCGTCGCCGCGAATTCGGGATCGGCACACCGGTTGAGGTACGTGTCCACAAGGTTGATCTGAAGCGCCGGGAAATCAATTTTCGCCTTGTTGAAAGGCAAAACCCGGGACGCGGAATGAGGGACGCGGGACAAAATCCGGGACGAGGGACGCGGAACGAGGGACGCGGAAAATCCAAGACCAAATCCAAGACCAAGGCCAAGGCGCGTGGCGGGAAGCGTGGGGGGCGGAGATAAGATGCAAGTTATTAGAGATCTTGACAAATTGTGTGAACCACCCCTGCGAACGGTCTTGACTATAGGCAATTTCGACGGGGTTCATCTTGGTCATCGCGGCATCTTCAGGCATGTTGTCGACAAGGCAAATGAGATGAAAGGTACGGCGGCAGTGGTTACCTTTGAGCCTCATCCATTGTGCCTGCTGGCACCCGACAAAGCCCCTTTGCGGCTGAATACTCCCGCAGAGAAGGTGCGTCTTCTTGCCGCCTCTTGTATTGACCTGCTGGTTGTACTTGAATTTACCCAACAACTGGCAGAGATGCCGGCCGAAGCTTTTGTCCGGGAAATCCTGGTCAGCAAACTGGGAGTCCATCACTTGATTGTCGGCTATGATTATGCTTTTGGTCGCAATCGCCAGGGAGATACAAATTTTCTCGATGCACAGGCCAAGTTGCATAATTTCACTCTCGAGGTTCTGGCGCCGATTCGTGCTGAGCAGCAGGCGCACAGTTCAACGGTAATCCGTCAGTGTCTGCGGGAGGGGCGGGTTGCCGATGCAATCAAAATCCTCGGTCGCAATTTTACCCTCGATGGAGAGGTTGTTCATGGTGACGGTCGAGGGCGTAAACTTGGTTTCCCGACGGCCAACCTGATTACGCAAAAGGAAATTCTGCCGCGTGACGGTGTCTATGCCGTGAAGGTTAAATGGCGTGATGATGATTATGACGGTGTCATCAATATTGGCAAACGACCAACGTTTGTCGACAGTGCGATAACTCTGGAAATTCACCTGCTGGACTTTCAAGACGACCTTTACGGCGAACGCTTGAGAATTTACTTTGTTGAACGCCTGCGTGATGAGCAGCGGTTCCCTTCGGTAGGGGCACTGCAGGAGGCTGTCGTCGCCGACATCGCCCGAGCACGGGAAGTGCTTGCCAGCGCACAGGTGGTTGAATATCGTGAGTATTTAGGGACCTGTCCTGTCAAGGGAAAGTAACATGCTGTTGAGCGGAAAAACACAAGTTGTCGGTATTTTCGGTGATCCGGTTGGACATTCGTTTTCTCCACGCATGCAGAACGCAGCGATTAAAGCCATTGGCCTCAACGCGGTTTACGTGCCATTTCATGTCACCGCAACACAGTTATGTGACGCAGTTGCTGGTATCCGTGCCATGCAGTTACGAGGAGTCAATCTGACAATTCCGCACAAGGAGGCAGCCTGTCAACTGGTTGATGAACTGGATGATCAAGCCGCCCTGATAGGAGCAATCAATACTATTGTCAATGAAGATGGCCACCTCAAAGGCTACAATACGGATGGTATCGGCCTGCTGAATGCGCTGAAACAGGCGCTTGGGGTAGATCCTGTCGGTTTACATGTTCTCATTGTCGGTGCTGGTGGTGCCTGCCGGGCAGCCTTGGTTGCTCTTTGCCAGGCGCAGGTTGCGTCAATTGATATTGCTAATCGCACCCGTGAAAGATCTTTGGGCCTGATTGCAGAAATAGCGGCAGAGTTTCCGGGCACGGCTTTTGCTGAGTATGGACTGACTCCCTCTCTGGCGAGCGAATGTTTTGCATCTTATGATTTGCTGATTAACACCTCCGCTGTCGGTCTGATGGGTGATACGTTTAATTTTCATGTTACGGATTGTGTCAAGCCTGGCGGCACGGTTTTCGATATGGTCTATGCTCCTGAGCCGACGCTGTTATTTCGCGAAGCGCGCGACCGGGGGCTGTCGGTTGCTGATGGCTTGGCAATGTTGTCCGCTCAGGGAGAAGCTGCTTTTCAGCTATGGTTCGGCATTGCACCGGCATTGCATGTCATGCAACGTGAGCTGGCATCTCGCAGCTTGACAGGTCTCTGACGCATTGGCTAGAATGCCAAGATTGATTCATTTTGGGGGAGAAGAAGATTTCTATGGTCGCTAACAGACTCGGCGAACTTCTGGTTCGTAACAAGTTGATCGACGAAAGACAGCTTGCCAAGGCTCTCGAAGAGCAGAAAGTCAGTGGCGGTCGTCTAGGTGCCAGCCTGGTTAAGCTTGGCTACTTACAAGAAGAAGATCTTGCGGCCTTCCTGTCGCGCCAGTATGGCGTCCCCTCCATCAATCTTAGTGAATTTGAAATTGATGATAGTGTCATCAAACTGATTCCTGCTGAAGTCTCACAAAAGTATATGCTGGTCCCGGTCAACCGGGCTGGCTCGACGTTGATCGTCGCCATGTCCGATCCTTCCAATATCTTTGCCATTGACGATATTAAATTCATGACCGGCTACAATGTTGAAGTCGTCGTGGCTGCGGAAGCGAGTGTTAAAACAGCGATCGACAAGTATTACGATCAAAGTGCCTCCTTCGATGATGTCATGGGTGACCTGGATGATATCGATCTGGAGGTCATTGATGATGCCGATGAAATTGATGCCATTGAATTGGAAAAAGCCAGTGAGGATGCGCCGGTTGTTAAACTGGTCAACCTGATTCTTACCGATGCTATCAAAAAAAGTGCCTCCGATATTCATATTGAGCCCTACGAAAAATCGTTTCGGGTCCGCTATCGTATCGACGGTGTGTTGCATGAGGTGATGAAGCCGCCTTTAAAGTTGAAAAATGCTTTAACCTCACGTATCAAGATCATGTCGGAAATGGATATCTCCGAGCGTCGCCTGCCTCAGGATGGTCGTATCAAGATCAAGCTGCCCGGCGGCAAGGACATGGACTACCGCGTCAGTTGCTTGCCGACTCTGTTTGGCGAAAAGATTGTTCTGCGCCTGCTCGATAAATCGAACCTGCAGCTCGACATGACCAAGCTTGGTTACGAGGAGCAACCGCTGAGGTGGTTCAAAGAACAGATCCACAAACCGTTTGGTATGGTGCTGGTCACCGGCCCGACCGGTTCCGGTAAAACAGTTTCACTCTATTCTGCGCTGGGTGAGCTGAATACCCCCACGGAAAACATCTCAACCGCCGAAGATCCGGTGGAATTCAACTTTGCCGGGATCAACCAGGTGCAGATGCATGAAGAGATCGGTCTTAACTTTGCTGCTGCTCTGCGTTCTTTTTTGCGTCAGGATCCGGATATCATCATGATCGGTGAGATTCGTGATTTCGAAACAGCCGAGATCGGCGTCAAGGCTGCTCTGACAGGACACCTGGTGCTTTCTACACTGCACACTAATGATTGTCCCAGCACCGTTAACCGTCTGCTCAATATGGGTATTGAACCATTTCTGGTGGCATCTGCTGTTAACCTTATTACTGGTCAGCGTCTTGGACGACGACTCTGTAAGGAATGTATGATCCCGGAGGACATACCCAAAGAGACCCTTCTGCAGGCTGGAGTACCTGAAGACCAGATTGATGATTTTGTCTGCTATAAAGGTGAGGGTTGTGCAAAATGCAACGATACCGGATACAAAGGTCGGGTAGGTTTCTACCAAGTCATGCCGCTATTCGAAGAGTTACGCGAACTGATTCTTGCCGGGGCTAACACTGCAGAGTTGAAACGAGAATCGATGCGTCTCGGGGTGAAAACAATGCGTCAGGCGGCACTAACGAAAATGGCGGAAAAAGTTACTTCGTTTGAAGAGACTCTACGTTGCACTATTGCTGATGAGTAGCTCTTTTTGCGGCACGTGGCGAGTAGTGCGTGGCGAGAAAAAGCTTGAAGCAGCCCGGAAACTGTTGCGGCGATGATTTGCTAGATCAGATTAACCAGAGGGGATGATCCCCCAAAGATTCCCGCGCCCCGCGCCCCGCGCCACGCGCCACATTATTCCAGGTGACTTATGGCAGAGTTTTCGATTCAGCAAATGCTCAAAACAATGGTGGAACTCGGCGCTTCTGATCTTCATATTACGACAGGGACACCACCGCAGATTCGCATTAACGGCAAAATGACGCCGATGAAGATGCGCGCTCTGCTACCGGCAGATACCAAGAATATCTGCTACAGTATCCTCACGGAAACCCAGAAGCGCAAATTCGAGGAGATCAACGAGCTTGACTTCTCCTTCGGCATCAAAAATCTGGCTCGCTTCCGTGGTAATATTTTCGTGCAGCGTGGGGCCCTCGCCGGGGTTTTTCGCTTAATCCCCTATAAGTTTCTCTCTTTCGATGAGCTCGGTCTGCCTCAGATTATCAAGACGATTTCAGCTAAGTCGAACGGCCTGGTGCTGGTGACCGGTCCGACCGGTTCAGGTAAGTCCACTACTCTGGCGTCTATCATTGATGCCATCAATGCCGAGCGACAAGAGCACATTGTGACGATTGAGGACCCGATCGAATATCTGCATCCTCATAAAAGGTGTGTGGTCAACCAGCGGGAAGTCGGCTCCGATACCCTTTCGTTCAAGAATGCCCTGAAATATATCCTCCGCCAAGACCCGGATGTTGTTCTGCTTGGGGAATTACGTGACCTGGAAACGATCGAGGCGGCTCTGACTATCGCTGAAACCGGCCACCTCTGTTTTGCCACCTTGCACACCAATGGTGCGATACAGACGATTAACCGTATCGTCGATGTGTTTCCTACTCATCAACAACAGCAGGTGCGTACCCAGCTCTCCTTTGTGCTGGAAGGTGTTCTCTCACAAACATTGATGCCACAATTGGGTGGCAAGGGGCGTGTCCTTGCGCTCGAAATTATGGTGCCGAATATCGCAATTCGTGCCTTAATTCGCGATGACAAGGTTCACCAGCTATATTCGCAGATGCAGATGGGGCAGGAGAAATATGGCATGCAGACGATGAATCAGAGTCTTTTCTCGCTCTACCATAGTAAAAAGATATCGCTGGATGATGCCATGTCCCGAACACCAGATGTCGAAGAACTCAAAGAAATGATCGCGAATCCAAATGCTATTCTTAAGCGGGGTGTCTCCACTGGTGGGGCGAGGAGATAAGGCAAGCTGTAAGCTGTAAGACATAACAGACTATAGTTAGTTTTTGAAACATTGTAACGATTTTCCGCGCCACGCGCCACACGCCACGCGCCACACTATTCCACGAGGTTGACCATGGGTAAATTTGCTTGGGAAGGGACTACAAGATCCGGTCAGAAAATGAAGGGGGAGATGGAAGCCCCTAATGCAGCGGCTGTTCAGGCGCAACTTCGTCGCCAGGGGATTGCTCCAGGGAATATCAAGGAGCGGGGCAAGGGGCTTGATTTCGACATCAAGATACCCGGTTTTGAACCTAAAATCACCTCCAAAGACCTGGTGATTTTTACCCGTCAGTTTGCCACTATGATTGATGCTGGTCTGCCTCTGGTGCAGTGTCTTGATATCCTCGGTAAGCAGAATGATAATCCGACCTTTAAAAAAGTTCTGGTTCAGGTTAAGGAAGATGTGGAAGCGGGGTCAACTTTTGCCGATGCCTTGAAAAAACATCCCAAAGCGTTCGATACACTTTACGTCAACCTGGTCGCGGCCGGAGAAATCGGCGGTATCCTCGATACCATTCTCAACCGTCTGGCGGCTTATATAGAGAAAGCACTCAAGCTGAAAAAGCAGGTTAAGAGTGCCATGACTTACCCGGCGACTATTATCGGCATTGCTGTGCTTGTTATCGCCGTAATCCTGGTTTTTGTTATTCCACAGTTTCAAGAGATGTTTGAATCTTTTGGCAGTCAGTTGCCACTACCGACCCGGATCGTTATCTGGTTGAGCGACTTTATCCAGAATTACATCCTGGTCATCATCGCTGGTATCTTTGCGCTAGTGTGGATACTTAAGCGGATTTATAGAACGCCCAAGGGATGTCTTTTCTTTGATGCGCTTTTTCTGAAGCTACCGGTTATGGGGATACTGGTCCGTAAGGTTGCTGTCGCTAAATTTACCAGAACCCTAGGTACCATGATCTCAAGTGGTGTGCCGATTCTGGATGGCCTGGATATTGTCGCCAAAACGGCCGGTAATAAAATTGTTGAGAATGCCATCTACAAAGTGGCACAGAGTATCAGTGAAGGTAAGACAATTGCTGAACCTCTGTCGGACTCGGGAGTCTTCCCGCCAATGGTTTGTCAGATGATTGCCGTCGGTGAGCAGTCCGGTTCAATCGATACCATGCTTAACAAAATCGCTGATTTCTATGATGATGAAGTCGACGATGCAGTCGGTAACCTGACGGCGATGATGGAGCCCTTATTGATGGTTTTCCTCGGCACTGCTGTCGGTGGTCTGGTTGTCGCCATGTATCTGCCTATCTTCCAAATGGGCGATGCCATCGGCTAAGAGTCTCTCTATGGCGGGAACGCCTGTTCAAAAATATATCTATAATGCTTCACGTCGATTGCTGTCCTGGTATCTTGCCATCCGCCTGGTCGTGGTTTGTTTTTTTCTTGGCGGAACGATTTTCTACCAACTACAGCAAAACTCCTGGGTCGAGTCCTCGGTTGCCCGCTATTTAAGTTACCTTACTCTTTTAACCGTTTTGCAAACGGTTATATCGGGGAACGTACTCACCAGGCTCAGACGTTACCGGCACTTCATCAATGCTCAACTCTGCTGGGACCTTTTCTTTGTTGTTCTGGTCATCTATCTGACCGGTGGTGTTGACAGCCTTTATTCTTTCCTGTTTATTCTGGTCATCATTGCCGCAAGTGCTTTTTGTCCAAGGCCACAGGTGCTGGTGGTGGCTTCCGCGTCATCTATCCTTTATGGCAGTTTGCTTGATCTGCAATATTACGGTTATCTGCCAATTTTCAACGGTCAAATGCTCCCCAAAGAAACACATCATTATGATGTGTTCTACGCCGTGTTTCTGCATGTCGGAGCCTTCTTCCTTACGGCCCTCTTAAGTGGAACCCTGGCAGAAAGACTGCGACGCAGCGAAGAAGCTCGTGAAAAACGTGAGATAGATTATGGTGAGCTGGAGCGTCTCAACCAGTCGATTCTGACCAATATCAACAGCGGTTTGATGGTCATTAATGCCGATGGGCGCATCCGTTCTTTTAATAATGCGGCCAGCAGGATCACCGGTTGCCATCTGGAAGAGGTTTATAATCGCCCGATTGAGGCGATTTTCCCGGAGTTCGATACTTTTGATCCGGAAGCTCTGGATGGTATCGAGCGTGGTGAACTTTATTTTTGTAAGAGTGCAGAAGAAGTGCTTACATTAGGCTATTCGGCCAGCCAGGTTGTAGATAGGAATAAGGACAATCTTGGGCTACTGATTGCATTCCAGGACCTCACCGAGTTCAAAGCTCTCGAAGAGCAATTGAAGCGTACTGATCGTCTGGCTGCCGTCGGCCGTCTCGCTTCTGGTCTGGCCCATGAGATCCGAAATCCCCTGGCATCAATCAGCGGCTCTGTACAACTGCTTCTGGAGGACGAAAAGGTCAGTGACGAAGATCGTCAGCTAATGCGTATTGTCGTTAAAGAGGCCGATCGCTTAAGCTTGCTGCTCAGTGATTTTCTGGTTTTTGCCCGTCCGGCACCTTTGCAGGTGGAAACAATCGACATCGCCTTGCTGCTCGATGAACTAATTGCTCTTTTGGTTGCCAGTGGACAGTTTCCGGGGGTGGTGATCGACAAGGCCTATCAGAGACCAGTCCTGATGAATGTCGATCCCCAGAAAATGCACCAGGTTTTGTGGGATCTTCTCATTAACGCCGGTGAAGCTGCTCGGCCTGAAGGCAAGATACGTGTGGGAATTGACGAGGCTAAAGGTGAGATTATCATCGAAGATACCGGCTCCGGCATTGCCAAAGAGGATCGAGATAAATTGTTTGAGCCGTTTTTTACCACTAAGGAACGAGGTACCGGGTTGGGGCTGGCAAACGTTTATGCAAATATAGAAGCACACCATGGACGGATTTATGTTGAACCTGGCAGCCTTGGCGGTGCCCAATTTATAATTGAATTGCCGGATGAGTGTCGTGGGGGGCAGGGACGCGGGATGCAGGATGAAAAAATTATATAGAATGTGGTGAGGAACGAACCGCATCAATTGAGAAACTGGAGTTGTTTTTATGAGTGAAGAGTCGAGTAAGTACCGGATTCTGATAGTTGACGATGAAGAAAGCATGCGCGATTTCCTGAGCATTATGCTGCATCGCGAGGGCTATCAGGTTGATACGTCTATTGATGGAGTCCAAGCCGTTTCCCATCTGCGTGAGCACAGCTACGACCTGGTTATTTCCGATATCAAAATGCCACGCATGAACGGCTTGGAACTGCTCGCACATATCAAGGAACGCACGCCGGAAACGGTTGTCCTGATGGTGACGGCATTCTCTTCTACAGATGAAGCCGTCGAGGCGATGAAGCAGGGTGCTTACGATTACATCACCAAGCCATTCAAAAATGAAGAGATCCGCCTGATTGTCAAGAATGCTTTGGAGCGGCGCGAACTGCGTCAGGAGAACCTGGCTCTTAAAGAGGAGCTGGGCAAGCGTTTTTCTTTCGAAGGCCTGATTGGCAAATCAAAGGCAATGCAGGATGTCTTCACCATGGTGCGCAAGGTGGCTGCCAGTCCGGTCAAAGTGCTGGTTACTGGTGAATCTGGAACGGGTAAGGAGTTGGTTGCCAGGGCGATCCACTATAACAGCGATCGTCGCGACGGTTCCTTTGTGCCGATCAACTGCGGTGCGATTCCGGAGAATCTGATCGAGAGCGAACTCTTTGGTCATGAGAAGGGTGCTTTCACCGGGGCAATCAAGCAGAAGCCTGGCCTGTTCGAGATAGCCGAAAATGGAACGATTTTTCTCGATGAAATCGGTGAGCTGCCACCTCTGATGCAAGTTAAACTGCTACGGGTACTACAGGAGGATGAATTCCGGCGTGTCGGTGGTACCAAAGATATCCAGGCTAATGTGCGTGTGCTGGCAGCGACCAACCGTCACCTCGAGGAGGCGGTTGCTGAAGGTAGTTTCCGCGAAGATCTCTATTATCGCTTCAATGTTATCCGTATTGATTTGCCACCGTTGCGTCAGCGTCGCGAGGATATCCCGGTGATGATCGACTTTTTCTGGGAACGATTTACCGGGCAGAAGAGGGCCGAGGTCACTGAGGATGCCATGCGCCGTCTGATCGATTACCAGTGGCCTGGCAATGTACGTGAACTCGAAAATGTTATTGAGCGGGCCACGGTTCTTGGCCGCGATAAAGAAATTACTCTGGAGTCCTTACCACCCAACCTGGTGACCGGTATGTCCTCTTCGGTTACGCCTCTGACCGACATCCCTGAGACCGGCATGGATCTCGATGCCTACCTTGGTGAAATTGAAAAAGAGATACTGCTCAAGGCTCTCGCTAAAACCGATGGTGTGCGCAAGGGGGCCGCCGGGTTGTTGGGGATAACCTTCCGCTCAATTCGCTATCGTCTTTCCAAGTATGGTTTGGGTGAGGATGATAGTGTTGATGAATAGCTGATTCCTGATTAGTTGAACAGGTTTTGAAGAGAAGGTCTCTTATGAAGGACACATAAGCGTCCCGCCGATTGTCACATTTTGTTTTAAAATGAATTTGGCATTAAAATTGTAATCATCTAGCCGTTAGATCTAGATTGCATGTTCTCTCGGTAGGAGACATCCGTGAAGTGCCCACAAAATCAAAAAGGTTTTACCCTTATTGAACTATTGATAGTTGTCGCAATTATCGGTATCCTCGCAGCCATTGCTATCCCTCTATTTAGTGCCTACAAACAAAAAACTTACAACTCGGCAGCAACAGCAGATTTGCACCACGCCAAAATTGCCTTAGAGGCATTCCACTACGATCATACTTACTACCCTTATTAGGTAGAGAAGCTTTTGTGTGAGTGACCAATATTGTCACTTATGATGTCACATTATGTCCATTTTGACGAGGCAACTGGAAATCCTCTTTTAACAACATTCATACTAAACACCTTAATTTATGGTGTTTAACTTTTTTCTCGCACAATGGCACGGCACTTGCTGCTACAGTTGATCACCTTATGAAGTTAACGCTAATCAACCTGGACGCTGTGTCCACATTCAAAAAGGAGAATAATTATGCTTAAAAAGTTCAGAAAGTCTGAAAAGGGTTTTACCCTGATCGAGCTGCTGATCGTTGTTGCGATCATCGGTATCCTCGCTGCAATTGCTATCCCGCAGTTCGCTTCCTATCGTCAGAAGGCGTATAACTCTGCAGCTCAAGCTGATGTTAAGAATGCCAAGACAGCTTTGGAGTCGTATTTCGCTGACGCCCAAAACTATCCTTATTAATTTAAACTTTTACCAAGAATTTGGAGGATAATATGAAAAAAATAGTAATTTTAAGCGCAATTATTATGGTTTTTTCCTGTGGTGTAGCCTTTGCGGCTTATGATGCAGATACGAAAACTTGTGGCACCAGCCCCAACTCCCTCGATATCCAACTGTCTAACAAAGTCTCCATGGAGTATACTGAAGCAACTACCGGCGATGGTCTTGGCTATGTCATCGGTGCGTCCCATTCGAGCGGCACCCGCACTTATGGTTCCTCTTCCGGTGATGCCAAAATTTTCTGGACAGAGTCTTTGCAAGCAACCCTGCCAGCAGCACCAACAGGTACGGCAAGTGCTGGTTTTACTTGGACGGCCCTTTAAGTAAGGTCTTTTTATCTCTGATCTAAACGACGGGGTGCGATTATTTGCACCCCGTTTTTTTTTGGACTAAAATATGCTAGCATAAAGACATGTTGCCAATTATTCTAATGACAATGCGCTGTTTTCTGCGCGACCGTATCCTCTTTGCGTTGCTTGGCGCTGCCGGTTTACTGCTGCTACTGATACCAGCCATGAGCAGTTTTTCCATGCGTCAGGTTCAGGAGCTCTCAATCACCCTGTCGCTTTCCGCGAACTCGTTTTTGCTGCTGATCCTGGCAACTTTACTCGGTTCTGCCTCGGTCTGGGGTGACATTGAACGTCGTTACACGGCGGGGTTGCTTGGTTTGCCCCTTTCGCGCCGCTCTTACCTGCTTGGCAAATTTACCGGCATCGCTGTTTTCCTTCTGGCTTGTTGTGCAATCCTGGCTGTTGCCGGGCTGGCTGTGATTGCCATTGCCAAATCACAGTACCCGGCAGCCAGTGACCCACAATGGTGGGTTATTCTTCTCGCCTCGGCCATGATTGGCCTGAAATACGTACTTTTGGCAGCCTTTGCCATGTTTTTCTCGACCTTGAGTACCTCTTTTTTTCTGCCAATATTTGGCACCCTCGGAGTTTATTTTGCAGGCACGGCTTCTCAGGAAGTTTTTGAATACCTCAACAGTGATATTGCCGAAAATCTTTCTCCCCTGGTGAAAAGTTGCGCCGAAGCCTTCTACTATATACTGCCAAATTTTTCGGCTTTTGACCTTAAAGTTCAGGCTGTTTACGGACTGCCGCTGGATGCCATGAGTTTGTTAGGTACCCTGCTGTATTTTCTGGCTTATCTTGCTGTGTTACTCACTCTGTCGGTATGGTTATTCGAACGCCGGGATCTATAATGAAGCGGAGTCTCTTCCTGGCACTTTTGATTCTTGTTCTGATCTCGGTAACCCGATTTCAGGTCGACTGGCTTGCCGAGAGGCCGATTGCGGTGAAACTCGGCTATACGCCTGCGGCAGAGGTTCAACGTCTGTTAGCTGGGGAACATCGTTTGGCCCTAAGTGAAATGTCAGTCATCCGCGTTCTATTTTATTTCGGCTCTCTAGTAGATAAATGGCGGAATCAGATCATGTTGCCGCCTGAATATTTCAACATGTATAAAACCGTTGAAACAGCGGTGAAACTCGACCCCTACAATATGGACGCCTACTACTTCGCACAGAGCGCTTTTACCTGGGAAGTTGGTCGAGCCCGTGAAGTTAATGCCCTGCTCGACTACGGCATGAAATATCGCACCGATGACTGGTATCTGCCGTACTTTGCAGGTTTCAACGCTGCATTTTTCTTGCAGGATTATAAACAGGCGGCTCAGTATATGGAACGTGCCGCACAATTGTCCGGTAACCCTCTCTTTGCCAAGCTGGCATCACGTTATTTTTACGAATCTGGTCGTACACAACTCGGAATTGCTTACCTGCAGGGGATGGTTGAACAGGAACGAGATCCTCAACAAAAACGTGCATACAAGCTTCGTCTGGACGCATTGGTGGTAACCCGCACGATAGAAGATGCCCTGAGCGAGTGGCGACAAGACCATGACAAAGATCCGCAAAATATTGCTGAGCTATACTCGGCTGGTTTGTTGGCGCAGATACCGGAGGATCCCTATGGTGGTGAGTTCTTTATCGATGAAGAGGGAAAGGTCCGTACGACCAGCAAGTTTGCTCTGGCACGACCAGTTGAAAATACACAGCAGCAGACCTTGGATGAAATACCAGAGGCTAAAGAGTAATGAACGCGATTGAAATTAAAGGTTTAAGTAAAACCTATCGTGGTAAACGTGGAGCTCGGGTTGAGGCTTTGGTTGATCTTAATCTCGATGTCAAGGCCGGCGAAGTGTTCGGATTCCTTGGCCCCAATGGTGCCGGCAAGAGTACCACTATTAAGCTTTTAACTGGGCAGCTGCGTTTGAATAGTGGTTGTGCGATGCTTTTTGGGGTGCAGGTCAGCGACCCTGATGCACGCCTCAGACTCGGTTATTTGCCTGAAAATCCTTCTTTGCATGGTCATATGAATGCTTGGGAACATCTGCGTTTTGTTGGTCAGATCCATGGTCTGGATGCACAGAGGATCAAGCGCGACAGTCAGCAGATTCTCGAACTTCTTGAATTGGATAAAGACGCAAAGAGACCTGTGAAAGGCTACAGCAAGGGCATGACGCAACGTCTCGCTCTTGCTGTAGCCTTGTTGCCTGATCCTGATCTGTTAATTCTTGATGAGCCGATGAGTGGCCTCGATCCATTGGGACGGGCCTTGGTCAAGGACATCATCCGGGATGCGAAAGGGCGGGGTAAGACAGTTTTCTTTAGCACTCATATCACTTCAGACATCGAGGCGGTTTGCGATCGGATCGGTATAGTTGTGCGCGGCCGTCTATGTGCTCTCGAGAATGTCGCAGAGCTCTTGCGTGAAGGTGTCGAGGGTTATCTGGTACGTTATGCCGATAAACTCGGTTGCCAACATGAAGACTTGATCGTCCGAGATCGACTACGCGAACGACTCGATTCGCTCCTTGCTTCCGGAGCAACCCTGGATGCTATTGAACCGCATCGTCGGGATATGGAAGCCTACTTCCTGCAAACAGTCAAGGATGCTGAGGCGTGTTTAAGCTAGGGCGTCGTTACGAAATAATTCTGATTGCTTTCGTGGTTTTGACGCTGTTCTACCCGATGCTTTTTGCCGGTGAGAACTCTGTGGACGACTGGAGGATGCTGCAGAATCAATCCTCCGGCGAACTTGATCTGCTGGCTCTGTTCAAACCGGGTGGTGGGTTTTATTATCGACCCTTGCTGATGCTTACCTTCTGGGTCGATAAGTTCCTATGGGATCAGAGCCTTGGTTTCATGCATCTGGAAAACATTCTGCTGCATATGCTTAATGCGATCCTGGTCTATTTTGTTGCCAGGGCCATGGCGCAACGCTTGCATGTTGAGCATTATCTCTTTCCCCTGTTGTCAGGCCTGTTGTTTGCCATCCATCCCATCACCACAGAATCGGTTAACTGGATCTCTGGACGAACTGACCTGTTAACCACAAGTTTTGTGTTGCTTACGACTCTGGCGATCATTAAGTCTTCAGCCCACAAAAGTTATCTTTGGGCCTTCGTTGGCTCCTTGCTATTCGTGGCGGCTGTAATATCTAAGGAAGTGAGCCTTTTTTTCTTCCCTGTGGCAGTCTTGCTTTTCTGGTGGCATGGCCGTCAGCGGCGATATGCGGCGTTGGCATCGCTCTGTTTTAGCAGCCCGTTTCTCCTTGGGGGACTGGCCTATCTGTACAGTCGACTTCTGACCGCTTCTACCCGTACCTTTGCTGCAACTGATCTGCTCCGAAACTGGCATTACGATCTTTATGACACGATCAGGGTGTCATTCAAGGTGTTTGGTTTCTATGTCAAGAAGCTCTTCGTGCCGGTGCCGTTGAATTTTGCCATCCGCGATGTGTCGGAAGTTTATGTCCTGGTTGGGATCGCGGCCATGGCTCTATCCGTCTATCTGATCCAGAGAAGAGTCGTGACCTTCTGGCCTTTTGCCATTTCATTTTACCTGATTCTTCCGGCAATTTTGATAGCCTTGACCAGTGTTGCCTGGACGCCAATTGCAGAGCGATATATTTACCTCTCTTCGGCCTTTGTTGTTATCGGTTTGGTTCCATATCTATTGCGTTTAGGTCAACTTTTGCCTTTACGTGCAGCTGTCTTCGGTCTGCTGCTTCTACTTGCTTCAGCAACAGCGGTGACAGCGCATCGGAACTACCTCTGGCTGGATAATGAGCGTTTATATGCTGATACCAAGCAAAAGAGCCCCAACTTTTCGGCCATCGATAATGAACTTGGTATTGCCCTGATGAAAAGTGGTGAGTTGGACAAGGCCAGAGAAGTTTTGCAAGCAGCGATCGTGGCTGGCAAGGGTGAAGAGAACCCGTTGATTTATGTGAATTTGGCAAGCGCTTATCAACGGGCTGATGATTATGACAATGCTGAAAGAATCTTTGCGAGCTATATTGAAAAAAATGGCTACGATAATCGGGATATCCTGGCCAATTATGCTCGTCTCATGGAACGCAAGTTTGTTGTAAAGGATCAGCCATCGGAGAAGGTTTTGCTGGATGTTGAGAAGTTGATAAACCTTTACCGGAAAAGCTATGCTCTGAGTCGAGATTCTTTTGCCCTTTATCGGGTCGGGCAGCTTGAACTTTGGCTTGGTAATGACAAGGCTGCTGCTGAGGCTTTTACCGAGGTTGTGGCTAATGCTCCGCAAGATGTTTACTATCGACCAGCTGCAGAAAAACTTGCTGATCGTCTGCACAACAAAGGTTCGGATTAATCATGTTGCCTTACCTGCTTGTCTTACGGCCACACCAATGGCTAAAAAATCTCATGCTGTTTTTCCCGCCATTTCTTGGCGGTGTACTCTTTACTCCGGGGTTTTTCCAAAAGGGCTTATTGCCTTTTGCGGTTTTCTGCATCGCCTCTAGTGCGACCTACATCTTCAATGACATCAGGGATCAGGAGCAAGATCGTGTCCATCCGAAAAAGCAGCACCGGCCGATAGCTAGCGGTGCTGTGGCTGTAAGCCATGCTGCGGTTTTCGGAATTGTGCTCTTTGTTGCTTCGATTCTTTTGTCCCTTAAACTTCCGATGGCGTTCCTGGCGTGGTTGATGGCTTATCTTGGCCTGTCTTTTGCTTATTCATCTGTTCTGAAGGATCAACCGATTTTCGATATCTTTTGTGTTGCATCCGGGTTTGTCTTTCGCCTGTTTGCCGGTGGAGCCGCTTTTGATGTCAAGGTGTCGGATTGGCTCTTCTTGAGTGTACTGTTGCTCGCGCTATTCTTGAGCGCTGGCAAACGGCTCGGTGAGAAGAAAATGCTTGGTGATTCTTCAGGGCAGCATCGCAAATCACTCGATGCCTATCCAGACGGCACCCTGGATGGCTTCATGTATATGTCCGGCGCTGCGGTTCTCGTCACCTACACAATGTATGTGATCACCATGCACAAACTGGTATTTACCGTGCCGCTCTGTTGTTTTGGGCTGTTTCGTTATATGATGATTGTTAAACGTGGGGGCAGTGGAGATCCAACTGATTCCCTTCTTAAAGACCCGGTGTTGTTTATGGTAGGGGTGCTTTGGGTGGTGATGGTTGGGTTTGCAACGTATTTCAAGGTCTAACAATCTGGCACCAATGACGAGGGTTGGTTTTTTGAGACAAACAATTTTGACATGGATATACAAAGCGTTTCCTTTTGATCTCAAAGGGGATTGCCAGTGCTTTGCGTCTCGTTCAGAGCCGATTAAGGTTTCGTGTGTTATCAACTTTTACGGGCGCCTTGATCTGCTTTCAGGGATATTGCATTCACTGGCCCAGCAGGACTATCCACGTGAATCCTTTGAAGTCGTTCTAGTGGAAGACCAGGGCGGGACGGATGCTGGTCGTAAAATGTGCGAGGCTTTTTCAGAACAACTGCAGGTTGTTTATCGTCCCCTGGATAAAAACTTTGGTAAGATGGGCTATTCGCGGAATTTCGGTCTGGCACAGACAGTTGGCGAGATTGTCCTCTTTTTGGATGATGATACGGTTCTGCTTCAATCAGGCTTTCTTAACTGCCTGGCTTCAGAGTTTGCGAATCGACCTCAAGCCGATGCAATTATCCCTCATGGCTTTGCCAGCTTTGCATTGGTCGAAGACCGGTATGATTTTCATGATCCGTACTTTATGACCAGTCGCTGTATGGCTTACCGACGTAATGTCCTGGAAGAGTTGGGTGGATTTATGTCGCATTTTGTCGGCCAGGAGGATGTTGAATTCGTTATACGTTTCACTATGGCTGGCAAAAAAGCTGAACAGTGCTCTTCGCTGGAGTATTATCATCCCCCTTTGCTCGTGCCGAATGCCAACAAGTCTATGGCTGTTGGGGCTTCTTTTTATCAGTTGAAAGGTAGATACCCGTTTCTGGTATGGCTTTTGGTGATTGTCAATTGCAGCCGTCATGCTTCTCTTCTGCTCTTTCCTGCTCGTCATCATAAGGAGATGGGACGTTTTGGTTTGGGAGTTATAAAGGGTGTTTGGGCGTGTATGATAGGCAAGAAAGAATTTAAATACTCATGATTGTGTCAATGGCCAATTTGACTAAAGGCAAAAAGCTATATTGGGGCAGCCCACTTTGAAAAAGACATTTTATTCCCCTGAGTCTCAGCTGAGGCAGCCAAGTATTCTAATTCGTGAAATGCTCTCTGATCTGTTTGCTTCACGCGGGCTTGCCTGGCGTTTGTTCGTGCGCAATATCAGTGCTCAGTACCGACAATCCATTCTCGGCTATCTCTGGGCTTTTTTACCACCTCTCTTCTCTATGGCGATTTGGGTTCTCCTTAACTCGCAAAAGATTATCAACATCGATGATCCGGGAATGCCCTATCCCCTGTTTGTTCTCACTGGGACAGTGCTTTGGCAAACTTTTGTCGATGCAATCAACAGCCCGTTAAAGCTCGTAACTGAATCAAAAGAGATGTTGGCAAAAATCAACTTTCCACGTGAAGCATTGATACTCGCCGGTCTTCTTGAAGTCATTTTTAACTTTTTCATCCGCATCCTCTTATTGGTGGCAATCTTTGTGTGGTATCGGACCCCTGTGACGGGAACAGCAGGTTTAGCCTTTTTAGGTGTGCTGGTTCTAATCGTTTTGGGTCTCATGATTGGTATCCTCCTTACCCCTCTCGGTGTGCTTTATAACGATGTTGGCCGTACCATCGCAATTTTTACCCAGTTCTGGTTCTTTTTAACGCCAGTTATCTATCCTATGCCAAAGGAGGGTATTGTTGCTCTGATAGTGCAATACAACCCAGTAACGCCAGTGTTGGTAAGTGTTCGCGAATGGTTGATTCTTGGTAGCTCCTCTCAGTTGATGGGGTTTTGTGTCGTTTCTTTTGTCTCAGTGGGTTTCCTCTTACTCGGTTGGGTTCTCTACCGTATTGCCATGCCGCATCTGATTGCGCGGATTAGTGCTTAAGGCCGGATGTTTATGAGTGACGAAGTACTAATCAAGGTTGATAATGTTTCAAAGAAGTTCTGTCGCACACTGAAGCGTTCGCTCTGGTACGGGATTCAGGATGTGACCAGTGAAATTTTGTGCCGCCAAGGAGGGCAGGATGAGTTGCGTCCTGGCGAATTCTGGGCAACCAACGATGTGTCTTTTGAACTTCGTCGCGGAGAATGCTTGGGGTTGATTGGTCGAAATGGTGCAGGAAAGACTACGCTGCTCAGGATGCTCAATGGCCTCATAAAACCAGATAAAGGTCAGATAGAGATGTGTGGGCGAGTCGGATCTTTGATTGCACTAGGTGCGGGTTTTAATCCGGTTTTGACTGGGCGGGAGAATATTTATGTGAACGGGTCTGTCCTTGGTTTGAGGAAGAGGGAGATTGATAGCAAGCTTGAAGAGATTATTGATTTTGCTGAGATAGAGGAGTTTGTTGATTCTCCGGTGCAGACTTATTCTTCTGGGATGCAGGTTAGGTTGGGGTTCGCGGTGGCGACTGCGCTTGAGCCGGATGTTTTGTTGCTTGATGAAGTTTTGGCTGTTGGGGACGCAGCCTTTAGGAATAAATGCTACAACAGAATTGGGGAGCGTAGGAAAAAAACAGGGGTTATTTTAGTGAGTCACAATATGGACCAAGTTGGCCAGTTCTGCAACAGGGTTGTTGTCCTCTCCAGAGGAAAGTCCATTTTCGATGGAGATTCTGTTGGGGGTATTGGGGCATATGGAAACCTGTCCACATGTGATGATGACAGTGATGTTCAAGTATTTGAAAACATTAAGTTTCCCATCTTTAACGTAAAGATAAAATTGGCTGAAAGTCGAGTGATGTATGGAGAAGAGGTTAAGTTTAGAATTGATATTTATTCAGAACAAGTGGTTTCAAAAACGACGCTGAAAATTGTGTTTTACGACCAGCAACATCACCCGTGTATGGAGTGGAATAGTGCTAAAGTAGGATGTGAAACGTCCTTGAAAAAAGGCAAGAACACATTTCAAATTGATCTGGGACCTATGATTGTGAAGACGGGAAAATATCGTCTTAGTGTAGTATTAAACGACGAATTTGATATTGCCATGTTGGTTTGGTCCTATAAAAAACACGAAATTTTTATAGATGGAATAACAAACTCTGGCCCGACTATGGTTTTAAATTCAAACTTAAAGCGGTGTACGGATAAAAATACATAAAGAAAACCCAACCTGTTTGTCCTAAAGTGTTTCTGAACTGAGAAAAGGCTGCCTAGATGAAGAATATTCTTCTTATTAATACCTCCTTTAGAGAAAACTGTTTGTCTGAATATAGTTCCTTCGGCCCACCTATGGGTCTTCTTGCAATTTCATCAGCGTTGCAGGAGAAAGGTTTCTCTGTAGAAATTATAGATCCTCAATTAAATGGTAACTATTTGGACACGTTGAGTGAAGCCCTGAACAAGCCTCTTTTGTTTATAGGGATGTCTTCTTACTTAGGAGAAAACGTCCAGCATGCGGTTGCTTTATCAAAGTTTATAAAAAACAAGAAACCCGATTTGCCCATAGTTTTAGGTGGCCCTTTAGCCACATCAATTCCTGAGGTCTTGTTCGACCAGATGTTTGTTGACTACATTGTTATGGGGTCTGGAGAGGAAACAATTGTAGAGCTTGCCAATGCCTTGAGGTCGTCTTGTTCGCCTGTTGATCTGCCATATATAAGCTACAAGTGTAACGGTAAATTAGTTGTTGGCGAGATACCTGTCTTTTCCGGGGAACTTGATGGTCTTCCCCAACCAGCCCTTGAAGATTGGGAAGAGGGAATTAAAAAACTTGGAAGAATTCCATTGATTACGTCAAGAGGGTGTGATCGTGGGTGCTCGTTTTGTTACAATACCTTTACTGGGAAAAGAGCTTATTATCTTCGTTCGCCAGAAAATGTAATAAGTGAAATGGAGCGTTGGTCGAGTTATTTCAAAATTAATCAATTTGAATTTTACGATGATAACTTTCTTTTGGATTCACAGAGAGCTCTGACGATTTTGGACGAAATGGAAAGACGTAAATGGAGTGTGAATAGACTGTTTGGTCATCTAGATGAGTTCGACAAGGTTGCACCGGAGCAACTTGCCGGAACCGTCAATTTGCTGGTTATGTGTATTGAATCAGCATCTCCTCACATTCAGAAAATTTTAAACAAAAAGATCGACATTGAGAAAGCTCTTGGTCTCATTGTGAGAGTTACTGACCAGAAAATTAAATTTCTCACAGCATTTATGTTTGGCATCCCAAGCGAGTCAGACGAGGACATTCGACTCAGTATTGAGCTTGCGGATCGCATTAGAAAGATCGATGCTTCAAATACATCAATGTGTTATATCTACGCGCCGCAGCCTAAAGATGCCATTGTGAGGCGTTTGGGGCCCAACAATATTATTGATTTCTCCCTTGATGCGGTGTCTAGCGTAGAGGTGGTTCCCGTTCCTCCTGACAATAAGCTCGATTTACGCTTGCGTCCTTGGATGAACAAAGAAGATCAAACGTTCTATTTGGATTTTGTTCTCGTTTGGCAGCATTATTTCGCAGGTTTTCAGGCTGTAAGTTTTGATCCTCAAAGTGTCTTTGACAAAAGCGACCGCATAGCTTCCCTGTTTAAAGACATCTCTCCACCAAAGAATTCTTCAAACATCTTTAGTATGAAAAGCCTTAAGGCTAAAATCTATAATGCTTGGAATAGTTTTGCCAGGTTTTGACTGACCTTACTCAATTAAAGAAAGTCAATTGAGGTGTTTTGTCCTGTTTCGTACATACTCTGAACTGTAAAGGTGATGGTGAAAAATGTTGAATTATTTTAAAGGCGAATGGAGCTCAAGAACCCCAAATGTCAAAAGTTTGAACTCCTTCTTATCTTTGGGGAAGCCACTCTGCTTATATGATTTAGGTGCGAGTGGCGGGACTCCTCCCCCTTTTTGCTGGATTGCAGACGGCCTCTTGCTGGTCAATTTTGAGCCTGATTCACGGGCGAGCTTGGTGGAAGGGAGAAGGAACTACAACATTGCGATTGGTCCCAGTGAAATGAGGACGCTCTATATTAATTATCGCCAAACAACCTCGTCTCTGCTTCCCCCATGTAAGGAGGTCGTTAACCGGTACGATTTCAGCGCTTTTCCCGAAGGCCAGAAAATATTTGAAACAGTCTCTCAGGTTGAAATAGAAACGCTTGGGCTAGATCAAGCCATTACTGAATTTGAGATACCTCCTCCCGATTTTCTCAAGATTGATGTTCAGGGTTTGACTTATGAAGTTCTGGAGACTGCTAGAGACGTTTTGTCACAATCTGTTCTAGGTCTTCAGGTCGAGGCTGAGTTTATTGAAACGTATAGTGGCCAAAAAACGTTTAGCGCTATCCATGATTTTCTAACAGAATATGATTTTGAGATTTTTAGACTATCGCATCTTTGCCAGTGGAAGTATTTAACATCTAAGCCTCTAAAAATGCGTACAGGGCAGGACGTATATTGCGATTTTTTATACCTCAGAAGTCTTCGCCATGTTGATCGTTACCCTGAGTTCTGGACATCTGACAGGATTGTTCAGTATTTGAAGATTTGCCTTTTGTATGATTTGACAGATACTGCCGCAGCATTTCTTGATAAGTTTATTGAAAAAGGGTTAATAGATACCTCTTCGAGTTGCGATCTGGAAAAACTTATTGTTTCTTGGGGGGGGGCTTTGGATTACTTTTATCACCCCTCCAAGTCAGTAGCAATGAGGAAGAAACTGTTTCAAGATGCTTGCATCCTTATGCTTAAGTCTTTACTCCCTGTTTTTGTATACAGTAAAATTGTCCACTTGTATAATAAAATGGCAGTGAGGTCCTAGACGAAACATATTTACATGTTCTGTGAAAGCTGCCGAATCCTTCATGTTGATGACCTCTGACGTGTAAGAAGGTAAACATAATCTGTTCTCATTGTACCTAGAAGATGATGCAGTATGGAAGCCTGCGTTGCAACAAGCGGTTTTTCGTGAGTCTTTAGCGTGGCTATAAAAATATGTTGCAACAGTCGAGTTTGGTTATTATTCCTTAGGCGAACTGAACTTGTAGCGAATGTCTACGGCTATGAGACATTCCCCGAAACGGTGTGCTGTTGGGAGAATCACACTTACAACTGTCAACTTGACAGGGAAACTTAAGTACTTATGATGCTATTCAGCAAGCCCTACTTATGATTCTTGTTGTTTCGACTCTACATAAACGCGAAGAAGATAAGTTGTTTTTTCGTCAACTTCGTAGCTTGGTTTATCCCGAGAGTGTTCTGGTCTGGGGGGGGAGTTATTGTGATATCTCACTTCATTGGGATCTTGGAAAAGAAAAATACAATTCAGATAACTGCATTCCCGAAAGGGTTCTTGATTGTATTGATCTCGCTAAGTATGAGCGGCGCTTGACAGAATTGAATGGCATCTCATACGAATATATGGATGCAAATGAAATAATTAACCGACATGCTTTATTGTCCTATGATTTTTTGAATAAATATAAACCCAGGCTGGTCATGGCTTTAAACCCGTTGATTCCACATACGGGAATCCCGTTTGACCTTGCTAAAGTTATGGGGGTTAACGTCCTTACCTTTGAAAGAGGACATATCCCCGGGTCATTTCTGGTCGATAAGGGCGGCTATGGAGGCTTTAGTGAGTTGAGTCAGCTGAGCTTAAGCGCACTTATCTCTAAACACGATAAGGAAAAATATAGGCACTTAGGCAACTCGATTGTTCAAAAACAAAAAGAAAGCAGTAATGAGCGTGGTGCAACCATCACGAAACGCCACGATTTTTCTATAAGTAATTTTTTAGAAGGTACTTCAAAAGATCTACGTGTACTCGTCATCGGGATGGCAGATATAAATACTGCAATGATTCCTTGTGATCATCCAGATCGTTTCATAAATAGCCCTGGTTTTTCAAGCTCACTTGCTCTAGTTCATGAAGTGAGCAAACTACATGAAGGTGTGACTTTTTACAAACCACATCCGAATACATACCACTTAATTAAACAGCAAGAAATAGGCGAAAATATATTCATAACGACTGACAATGTTGAAGAATTGATAAGTGCGTGTGATGTCATTGTCCTAAATGGATCAAGTCTTGAATTTGCTTCTCTGGTCAAGGAAAAGCCGACTATCCTCTGTGGTAAGACATTAATGTCAGGCAAGGATATATGCTATGAAGCTTACCACAATAAAGACCTGCCAAAAGCGATGGAATATTGTCTCAAAAGATTTGAATTCGAAAAAAAGAATGACAATTTCAAAACATATTGTGGGTGGTTATATGAAAATGCCTATATTTTACCAAATGTTAATAATTGGCCCTCTGAAGTTATTCGTGAGATTGTCGCTCAGGAAAATATTGATAACCATAAGTTATTAATAGAATCAGGGACTCCATATGAGTCTGTTTCAGAATGTCTAGAAAAAGATGTAGTTTTGGCTGTCCTTGATTTTGATCATACTCTTTTGTTAGGCAATTCAACTGAGCTGTATATCTCTAATGCAAAGCCGCGATTGTTAGCTGAGATCATCGATAAAACTGTTGCAAGAGTTAGTAGACGGTTGTCATCAAGGTTACCAGATCGTGCACGTGTTTTAGCCATCTCCATCCTATTGCCATGGTCAATCCTGTTTTGGAGGAAGTCTGCCGATAAAATTAGTCGCGAAAGGTTAAATTGGCCGCTCTGGGAAGCTGTAAATGCTAAAGTAGGTGATCGTATTATAATTGTGTCGAATGGCTTTAGTGTATTGATCTCACCTTTGCTAAAAAGGTGTGCTTGTCTTGGATATAAATACCCATCTCTTATTGCATCTGATTTGTTACCAGGTGGTCGAGATATTAGAACAGAAGGAAAGGTCTCAGCCATTGAAAAGAACTATCCTGATGTTGAATGGAGGAAGGCCGTAGGCGTTACGGATTCACTTGAGGACCTAGACCTTCTCGAGAAATCTGGGCAAAGTGTTTTAACTCGTTGGAACGAACCACGGATGAAGGCGACCCTGGGGTATTTCCCTTTTCGTTACGTCTCGCAAGGGAAATACCCTGCTCATGAGTATGTTTCTGGCCAAATTTTTGGACAAGATTTAATAATTTGGCTTGTTCTTTTTGTAAAAGAACTTCCGGATTTATTCCCAGTTTTTTTGTTTTTCGTTTCTTTTTATGCAATATACGAAATTGGTTACTATGAAAATGATATAAAAGCCTCCAGAGAAGAAACGACCCCAACTTTGTCAGGCTCCCAGGGTCATTTTGAATGCTATTCAATAAATATTTATGGTTGGTTGACGGCATTAATTACAAGTGGCGCAGGTTTTGTGCTTTTAAACATTAATCAAGCCTACCTGTCTTTTCTGTTGTGGATGATTTTTCTAGTTTTCTTAAGGGTGGTTTTTTTTACATATAATAGTAAGCCACCTGAAAAACGTATCCCATATTATATCCTCCTGCAATTTTTAAAAAACTATGGGGGACTTGTTGTCTTAATTCCAACGACAACGGGTTTGATTCTTGCTCTGTCACACTTGTTTCAGCATACAGTTGTTTATATAATTTATCGTTGTGGGGGAGATAAGACGAAATTTAAAAGGGCTCTCAATCGCTTGATCTTTTTCTGCCTGGGATCTGTGTGTTTGTATTTTTCAGGAATTAGCCAGCCAATAGCGTATTTCGCTGTCGCGTTGGTTTGGTTACTCTACCAGGTAATCATTACTGATTTAGGGCTTAGTCGCTGGTCCGCTCAGTCAATATTGAGGAAGCTATTCAGCTTGTGTCGAAATTTTACGCAACAATTAATTCAATCCTCTTTTAAAGTACGCCGTTAGTAAATTCCAGGGGGGCGATTCTGGAAATAATTCATTGCGGTTAAGTAATAAAAAGAGAGCCCTTTGCGGTTGCTATTTCAAATCTATATAGAGATGATGAGTGATGAGTTTTAGCATAAAGTGAAAAATAATTTAGATAAAGGAAATCACTTAAGTGACGTTGTTATTGTTGCCAGAATGCCAGGAACGGGTATCTCCGGTGGCCGATACCACGCACTCATTATGGCTGAGGCGTTAGCTGAACAAGGAGTAGACGTTTGCCTGTGGGTCGATTGTTACCCAAGTTTTTTTGCAGAATTCAGTGATTTCCCCTGCCACGATGAGATAGTTCTCCATGTAGATCCGATGTTTACTAACCCGCCAGATGTTAATCCCAACCTGGTTGTTGTTGTCCCACACATGACAAGGTTGGATAAAATGTATTTTTCTGCAATCAATTTTACCCAGAGAAAAGCAGCTTATCTTGCATTGCTGAACTTTGAGTCTCCTAATTGGTTTAACTCTCTATCGCCTGTTCCTAAAAAAGAGTGTTTGTGGAATGGCTGGAGACTCTGTGCTCGCTATGCAGACGCAATTATCTCAAGTACAAAAGAAAGTGAAAAGTGGGCTCGACGCTATTATGGAAGGTTGGCAGGAAATGCACTTTTCCCCTACTTGTATCCACCTGTAAATGAATATGCTTTGCAGAAATCAAGGACGAGTGACACCTCTAAAGTTGAAATAGTGTGTATTACAAGATTTAACCAAGAGTCTTCACATAAAGGCGCCAAAGAACTCGCCGAGGCTATAAATGAGCGCTGGAGAGGTCGTAAACTTAATATAATTTGTGGTCATCCGCCCGAAGGTGTTTTCTGGCAGCAAATTCTGGCTGTGTCGAAAAAGCATGGTGTTGAAGTCCAATCCCATTGCAGAGTCAGTGAGGTGACAAAGTTTGAGTTGCTTCGCAAGGCGTCATTGTTGGTTTTCTTTACCCAGTTTGAAGGATATGGGTACCCGCCTGTTGAAGCTATCTGGTCACGAACACCAGTAATTTGTAGCGATTTGCCAGTGTTGAGAGAGGTCATTAAGGGTGTAGGTCATTATGTCACCATGTCCCGAGATCTGGATTTAGGGGACGAAATTGAAAAGGTTTTGGAGCAACAAGGCATTACTCTAGCGGAGGCTCAAATAGTCATGCAAACAACCAGTATAAAAGCATTCGGTACTAAGCTGGGGTCAGTTTATGATCAACTTGTCAAAACTGGTCATCCTGTTGTTTTGAACTCTAATAAAACGGTTACTTTTAAAATATGCCATGCTGCTTCTTATCTTTTCCAGTTCTGTGTAATGGGTTGCTCTTGCCTGAGAAGTTTAATAAAAGGCACACATGATAGATAGCTTCTTATAAATTAATTTGAGGGTAAAATGTTCTCAGCGTATATCAATAATGAGACATCGTGGCGGCCGATTCTAAAGCATAAAGTTTTTATTGAGTCTTTGGAATGGATACATAAAAAATCAGCTTTGGTCGGTTTTGGTGATTATCTGTTTGATCAGTCTGGCTGGTATGCAAATGTTCATGGGTATGAAACTCAGGATCTGTCACGGTGTTGCTGGGAGAATCACAAGCATACGGTAGATATCCAATATCTGATTTCTGGTAGTGAGTGTATCCACTGGATAGATACGGATCGGTTAGGACCTCCGGTACGCTACCTGGTTGAAAAGGATAGGGAAGAGTTTGCACTACCTTTAGAGGAAGTTTCACGAGTCGTGATGCTCTCTGGTATGTTTGCTATCTTTATGCCCGGTGATGCACATTGTCCAAAAATTGTTTCGGGAGAGCCGGAGATAATTAAAAAGGTTGTCGTAAAAATTCCGATTGATTTGCTCGGTAAATGATTGATGGCTGTACGACTTGGCCATTAGAACTCTTCACGTTAAGGCTTGTGAGATGAATCTTGATTTTAATGGAAAGACAGTCCTCGTTACCGGTGCTACGAAAGGGATTGGTGCTGCAATAGCCTCTGGATTTGAGTCTCTTGGAGCCTCGCTGATATTGACTGGGACCTTGCAAGAACAAGTTGACGCGTTAAATGAGGAAAATAAGTGTTCTGGTAAAGACAATGTTAAATGGGTTCAGGTGGATTTCTCATGTGATAAGTCGACAGATTTATTTCTTGGGAAAATTGAGGATGGTCCACAAATTCATGTGTTGATCAATAATGCAGGGGCAAACCTTATTCGTCCGATTGACCAGGTTTCTGCAGACGATCTTGATTACCTGCTGTCCATAAACCTCCGGGCACCATTATTGCTCTGCAAATCGGTGAGCCTGAACATGAAGAAAAACTCTTACGGCCGCATCGTCAACATTGCTTCGATCTGGAGCATCATTACAAAGTCTGGGCGAGCAATGTATTCAGCAACCAAGAGTGGCCTTGTAGGTATGACTAGGGCTACTGCGGTCGATTTGGCTCCGCACGGCATTCTCGTTAACGCTGTATCGCCTGGATTTACCGACACGGAATTGACCGCAAAAACCCTTACTACTGATGAACGTGAACAACTCTTTCAACAGGTTCCTTTGGGGCGTTTTGCGACCCCCGAAGAAATTTCAAAAGCAGTATTGTTTCTGGCTAGCGATCTAAATACCTACATAACCGGACAGAATCTGGTGGTTGATGGAGGTTTTGTATGTGTTTGAAAAGTATGACTGTACAATCTATAAAGCATCCATACAATGTCCTGTTTGTCGATGATTTTGTACCTCGTCTGACAGAACATATTGAACATGGTGATGTGGTTGTCGTTGATGCAAAGGTGTTGGAAATCTATAAAGACAGACTTTTGCACATGCTCAAGGAAGTGCATTATATTATTATTGAATCATCAGAAAAAAAGAAGAGTTATCAAGGTGTTGAGCCTTTCATCAAAGAACTCATAGAAATTGGCTTTCGAAAGAACAATCGCTTAATTGCGATCGGTGGTGGTGTTGTTCAAGACATAACAGCATTTACATCCTCAATCCTCTTTCGCGGCGTCGACTGGTTTTTTTACCCAACAACCCTTCTGGCACAATGTGACAGCTGTATCGGAAGTAAAACCTCCATTAATTTCGGAGATTATAAAAACCAGTTGGGAGGGTTTTATCCCCCAAGGGAAATTGTCATCGATGTGAACTTTCTGGATACTTTGACGTCGCTTGATTTTCGCTCTGGAATGGGGGAGATGCTCCATTATTACCTGGTTTCAGGGGAAGTGGATTTCCAGCGGATGTCGCACGAGTACGCCCTTGCCTTTAAAGATAAATCTGTGCTGTGTGAATTGGTTTACCACAGCCTGGAAATCAAGAAGGGTTATGTGGAAAGGGATGAATTCGATCAAGGCCCGCGTAATATTTTCAATTATGGACATTCTTTTGGTCACGCAATTGAAACATTGACTAATTATGAGATCCCACACGGGATTGCTGTATCGATTGGTATGGACATTGCCAACCACCTGTCTGCAAAAATGGGGTTGATTGTGCAGGATGAATATCAGCGTATGCATGTGTTGTTGCAGAAAAACTGGGGTGATACTTGTTTGCCGGATATTAATTTGGACAATTTCTTCGCGTTGCTCAGAAAAGACAAAAAGACTGTTGGTATAGAAATCAATGTGATTCTGACCAAGGGACTTGGTCAGATGTACAAGACACCATTACCTGTAACTCCGAAAATTACTGAGTGGCTCTCAGATTACCTGATCTCTTTCAATAAATCTTCATAAGGAGCTGCATAATTATGTCGCGCGTTACAGCTATGATCCCGGTCCTCCTAGGCAGTACCCGTGTCCCAGATAAGAACATTATCCTCGTAGATGGCAAGGTCTTATGTTCATATACAATCGATGCGTGCAAAGAGTCGGGTGCTTTTGAGGATGTCTTTCTGAATTCCGAGGATGCAATTTTCGAATCCATAGCCGAAGACCATAAAGTGCTCTTTCATAGGCGGCCTAAGGAGTGGGGAGGACGCGCTTGTATGCAAAACACCAAGTCTCGCAATTGTTCTGGCGAGCGCTGTGTGATCAATGAACACTATCTTTATCATTTTATGACAACCAACACGGAAGCAGAGTATGTGTGCCAGATTAATGCCACTTCACCACTGTTGAAGCCGGAAACAATAAAAGCTTTTGTGGAGATATTGAAATCGGGTTCTTTTGACAGTTTGTTTGCGACGACCGAACTGGGGGCGGAGAGTTTTTATCAGGATCAACCTGTCTCTTTTTCGCGAAAGTACAAGCAACCTTCGAATGAACTTGAAAACATCCAGTCAATCTGTTGGGCGATTGCTGGCTGGAGACGAGAAGCTTTTGTCGAGGCTTACGAAATGAATGACCCAGAACAAAATGGCCCGGCTTTTGTCGGCAATTTGGGATTGTTCCCCATTGATGAAAGGGAGGCACTTGATGTTGACTATTGGAGTACCTTGGATGTTGTTGAAAAGTTTCTCATTGCCCGGAGGAAAAAAATAGCTCGCACTTGGGAGTATGTAGACGGAAGAAAAATTATAATTGAATGAGATAATACTAGGGGTGAATATCATGAATGGTATTTAACAGTTATACAAACAACTGTTTATGAGTTATGACCACATTAATTCAATGTATTGTTGTCGGAAATGAAGAGCAGGAGCATAAATGAAAAAGATCATTATCGTTGCTTTTACTCCTCCCTATCCTTTGTCACATGGTGGTAACAGACAGGTAATATACAACTTGTTATTGTGGTTAAGAAAGAACAAATATCACATACAGTTCGTATACCAATCTAATGCTGTAGATCAAGGTCTGATTGATTTTACAGAGAGTCTAGTTGATGAATTCTATCCAGTATGTAAATACATTTATAAAGATGATAAAAATAATGGATTTATAAATAGGGTAATAAATTTTTTTAAAAAGAAGATACATAAGATACGTTTTGTTGATGTAAGACCATGCTGGCTAGAAACAAAAAATGTTGTAGAAGAGCTATGTAAAGATTCCTCTGTGAAAGCAGTCATTGTGGAGTACATTTATATCGCCGATGTGTTAGATGTTGTCCCCGCGAATATTTTAAAATTGATTCATACGCACGATATGATTTCCAGGGTTAAAAAGGAAATTGGTGATGTGGGTGGAGATACACAGGGCCGAGAAGTTTCTGAAGAATTTGAAAAATCAAAGCTGAATAAATGTGATGTTATTATTGCTCTGCAAAAATATGAGGCGGCATTATTCAAAAAAATGTTGCCTGAAAAAAAGGTTATAATCTTAGGCCACTACTGTAGGGAGAGTGTTGAGCGTCCAGTAAAAAATATTGTTAAGAATAGTATTTTGTTTGTTGGAGGTGATAACCCTCTTAATCGAAGGGGGCTGGCATTGTTTTGCAAACATTCCTGGCCTAGGGTGTTGGAACTTGTTCCAGATGCAACATTGAGAGTCGCTGGGCCGGTTGGTTCTTCATTACCTAATGGTTTGTCTAATTCCTGTGCGCTAGGAAGACTGAGCGATTCCGAGATTGATCAGGAGTATAGAAGTGCGAATCTTGTTATCAACCCCGTTGATTTAGGGACTGGTTTGAAAATCAAAACAATTGAGGCTCTTAGCTATGGGAAGGCTCTTGTGTCGACGGAAAATGGTATTGAGGGCTTGATTGAGAATGATGATGTAACATGGTTAGTTGCTGCAGGCTGGGATGATTTTGCGGAATGTACAGTTAAATTGTTGATTGATGATGAATTCAGGGAAAGGATAGAGTTAAATGTGCTCTCCTATACAAAAAAGTATTTGACAGAAGACTATGTTTATCAAGCTTTTAAATGTGTATTGCAGGAGTAGTATTGATGACAATCGACTTTGCTTAAAAATAACTTTTATGTTTGATGACTCCGATAAGGGGCTCCCACGACATGTAGATTTTTGCGCTGCTGGTGGGTGCAATTGAAGCAAAAAAGAATCAAATAGTTGTTTTGTCTTAGAGTGTTCTTCTTTTAGATGTGAGGTGAATCGATAAAGTATGAAAATTTACAAATTAACAACTACGCTTGATGGTTATTTGCCTCCTCTGGAATATACAGATAATAAGTCTTCAGCGGAAATAATCCTGGTGGGTGGGAAAAAGTTCAATTTAAATGATTACCATAAGTTAAAAGGTGTTTTTAAAACAGGTGTTGGAACAGACAACCTGCCATTTGCCGAGGCTAGAGAGCGAGGCATCGAGATTGCACTGCCCACAGAGGCGACCTGTGACTTTATCTTCGAGGAGACTGCTGCATTTACCTGTCATCTGATTCTCAAAGGGCTTTATGCTGGAGCTAGTGAATGGGGCTCGTGGCAAAAGTCTGATCGTAAAACGCTTCATAAAAAACGCTTGTTGGTTATAGGGGCAGGCCGTATTGGTCGCCGTGTTACCGACAAAATGAATGCTTTTTTGGAAGTCTCTACATACGATACGGCTCAAGACTCACCAGAAAACTTTGAACCAAAAGTCAGGGCCGCCGATTGTGTAAGTCTACATGTCCCACTGACTGAGGAAACTAAGGGCTTGTTCAATGCGGAACGCTTGACATGGATGTCTGATGGCGCGTTGCTGGTGAATACCGCGCGAGGCCCTGTGGTCGATGAAAACGCCTTGTTCGCCGAATTATCGTCCAGTAGACTGCGTGCTGCTATGGATGTGTTCTGGGAAGAACCTTATCGTGGCAAGTTGACTGAACTGCCTACAGATCGCTTTATCCGAACACCACACATAGCTAGCACCTGTAAGGAATTCATACAAGGCACAGCAGCAGATTTCTTAACGTTCCTGCAGAAATACTCCGAGTCTTAAAGGCCAATTTAATGATTAAGTGTGGAATTATCGGCTTTGGCAAAATGGGAAAAATTCGAGCCAATGCTATCGAAAATTCAGGTAAGGGTCGAATCGTTGCTGTTTATGATATTAACCCTCCATTAAACTGTTCGTACAAGGTCACGAAGAGTCCTGCGGAGATTATCGAATCCTCAGAGGTTGATACAGTTTTTGTTTGTACACCGAATTCTTATATCCCGGTTCTGTGTATTCAGGCTCTGAACGCTGGAAAACATGTTTTTTCCGAAAAACCTCCCGGTTTTAACGCTCAACAGGTGGAGGAGGTTATTATTGCTGAAAAGGCCGCTTCTGACCGAAAGCTGATGTATGGTTTTAACCATAGGCATCATCGGAGTATCCAGAAAATGAAGCAGGTTGTGGAATCTGGTGATTTGGGTCGTGTGCTTTGGGTGCGTGGACGTTACGGCAAAGAAGTTGATCAATCTTTTTTCGACGGGTGGCGCGCAGACCCTCAAATAGCCGGGGCAGGGATCCTGCTTGACCAAGGCATTCATATGATCGACCTGTTACTCCACTTAGGTGGTGATTTTGATGAAGTGTCGTCTATTGTATCGAATCTTTTCTGGAAGATAGACGATATTGAAGATAATGTTTTTGCAATATTCCGTAACAGCAAGTCAGGTACCTGCGCCTCCATTCACTCCACTATGACGCAGTGGCGATATCTGTTTTCTCTCGAAGTGTTTCTGGAAGGTGGTGCGCTGATATTGAATGGGCTGAAAACGTCTTCCGGTGCTTACGGTGATGAAAATCTGGCAATAAAACGCAATCCTACTCATTTACAGGATGGCCGTTTCGAAAGTGAAGAACATGTTGTCTATCATGTAGATACCTCTTGGCAGTCGGAGATTGACCATTTTTTTGACTGCATCGCACAGAATCAGAATGTTCGTTACGGAACTTCAACCGATGCACTGAATGTAATGAAGATGATTGACCGGATTTATGCAGCTGGAAGGCCAAAGGAGATCGCCTCTTGATGGACAAAAAAGATCAACAATTCATTGATGATTATTTCTCTTACTATCGGCGTGTCTTCTCAGAGACTGACATTCGGGAAGAGCTGCTTGCTTTTAGTGCTGTTTGCAAAGGTGTCAAGGCAAGTGGCAATAAGTTGATTTTTGCTGGTAATGGTGCGAGTGCGTCGATCTCGAGCCATGCTGCGACAGATTTTACTCAGCATGCCAAGGTGCGTTCGATCTGCTTTAACGATCATAGTTTGATTACCGCTTTCGCAAATGACTATGGCTACGAAAATTGGGTTATGCGTGCGCTGGAAGCCTACGCTGATCCTGGTGATGTCGTTGTGCTGATCAGTTCAAGTGGCTCTTCTCCAAATATTGTGAATGCGGCAAAGTATGCTCTTGAAAAAAGTTTTGAGGTTGTTACTTTCTCTGGTTTCTCTCCAGAGAATGTGTTGCGCAGTTTAGGTAGTCTGAATTTTTGGGTAGACAGCAATGCTTATAACTTTGTTGAAACGACTCATTTGATCTGGGTTTTAACTGTTGCCAATATCATGGAGCAGGATAACGATGACAATGCGGCCCTTGATGAGCATCTCTCAGGGCATCAGAAGGCTTTGTTCTCTATCGATTACAGTTTGGAACTTCTCAAACTGAGAGACTTGTGCCGTGAGGTATCAGTTAGGGGCGGCAAAATGATTTTTTCTGGCAATGGTGGCAGCTCCTCGACCTCCAGTCATGCAGCTACTGATTTTACGAAGCAGAGCAAAGTACGCGCGATTGCATTTAACGATCATAATTTGATGAGTGCTTATTCGAATGATTATGGACAAGAATATTGGATTGCCCAATGCATTAAAGATTATGCCAATGCAGAAGATGCAGTTTTTCTGCTCAGTTGTAGTGGTGAATCGAAAAATGTGATTAATGCTGCCCGGGTCGCTCGGGAAAAGGGTTTGACGGTAGTAACTTTTACCGGATTTGATCCTGGGAACAGTTTGCGATCTTTGGGAAATATTAACTTTTGGGTTGATAGCAGCAACTATAATATTATAGAAGCCTTACACTCGATTTTGATTTTTTGTATTGCGGATCTCTTGATTGTCAACTCTGTTATTTCGGAGTCTGTTAAATGAAGTTTCACAAGGGTCTGAATCCGTTCTATTTGTTTGCAAATAGTGCTTTAATCCGACCAGCTCTTGTTGGGAGGTGTAGGTTTTATTTTTTTCGTTGGCAACGATGGTTGAGGGCACGCAATAAAATTGTAGATGAAAATGATAGAAAACTTGTGGCCCTTAAGCACAAACACAAAGGCCGCCGTTGTTTTATCCTTGGTAATGGTCCGAGTTTAAACATTAAAGACCTTGATCTCCTATCAGATGACCTAACCTTCGCCGCAAATAAAATCTATCTGTCCTTTCCTGAACAATCTTGGCGCCCTACTTATTATTTTGTCGAAGACAATTTAGTCTTAAGGCAAAACTGGGATGTTATTGAAGGGCTTTCAGGCTTCCCTAAGTTTTTCCCCATCGAGGCCCTGAAATTTACCCCCAAATCTGAGAGAGGGTTATATTATGAGTTTGTATGTGAACCGATGTCAGAGAATTTCCCTTCTTTCGGATTTGACCCTTTAGCCGGATTTTATTGGGGCTCAACCGTTATCTACAGTATGTTGCAATTTGCCTTTTATATGGGCTGCAATCCTATATATATTGCTGGGGTTGATTTTAATTTTGATTTACCACAAAAACCAGCTAATGGAATTGAGCTGGAGTGCGAGGGCGAGGTTAATCATTTCCATCCAGAATATCGTAAGATTGGAGAGAAATGGAATGTCCCAAATCTTGATATTCAGGCCAAATCATTTACTAAAGCTAAAGCTATTGCCAGCGAGCATGGCATCAATATTTATAATGCTACTCGTGGTGGCAAACTTGAGGTTTTTGATCGAGTAGAATTTGAATCACTATTTAAGTAACAATGAGTAATCACATTTATGCGCTTGGCTTAATTAGATTGATAGAGTTGGATGTAATGTTGCGTCGATATTTTATTTACGACTTCTCTCTCTCCGGGTGCAAGGAACAGGACACCATATCACTGCATAAGAGGTTTGTTGCCATTGAATGAG
>Ga0256834_1000089_pt1 | contig 61497 bp, 61 predicted proteins | sample 4281140metaG_FD_190536 | JGI IMG/M metagenome (GOLD analysis project Ga0256834, IMG submission 190536) | Hydrothermal vent microbial communities from East Pacific Rise, Pacific Ocean - 4281-140 | ecosystem: Environmental > Aquatic > Marine > Hydrothermal vents | place: Pacific Ocean: East...
TCTCTATGTGGCACTGCAAGATTGTGACAATTTGCACAAAAAAGGTCAGGTGCAGAGCCATCTGGCTGTATGTCGCTATATGTAAACAGTGTGCCATCTGGCTTAGTAGGCCAGTATTTATTTGGACCCTTTAACATAAAGTTGAAACTTGACCCATGTGGACCCTTAGGATCACCAGCATGCTCATTATCTGCGCCATGACAATCAGAGCAGTACATAGTCTGAGTTCCTACATTCTGATTCCAAGGGTGTCTCATGGCAGAAGCTTGCAAGGCTTTTGGAGCATATGAGCCTGGTCGGTTATTGAGCGCCTCTACAACAGGGTGAGCAGACCGATTGTTTGGGTTGTACTCAAATGCAACATCTGTTGCTCTCATAAACTGACCCTCATTATCGATAACATTATTTGTCCAAGCTGTCTCTATCTCCATCATATCTGTAGATACTGTAGGACCAAGAGCCCAGTAAGAGTGACACTTAAAGCAGATCTGATGCTCTTTTTCAGACTCTGCTAATGTTTGAAAGCTTGTAGGCTGTGTCCAAGCAGTAGGCCATATAGGCTGTACACCTTGCACTTTTCTTAACACTCCAGAGACTAAGTTTGTTGGAGTATCTGGATACCACTGATTTGCTGGGGTGTGAGTCCCTTTGCCTACTCTATGTTGATTGTGACAATCCATACACTCCGCATGTTTAGAGGTTGACCACTGTATGGTCTCTGCACCTGCTGGATCAGTTGAGCCAACACCATAAAGTGAATCTAAGTTAGTATGTTTGCCATCAGTTGTATTGGTGGGATGAGCAAATGGACGATTTAAGATCGGCTCTATCTGTTTTGTACTATCTAGTGTACTTCCAGTACCGTGACAAGGTGCTGTACTTCTTGTACCTGATGCTCCCATATAGCAAGTATTTTGCTCAACATGGCGTAGTAGATATGGCTTACCAAGACCGTTGTGAGGAGTGTGGCAGTTGACACAGTAGAGATCTGTAGTTGAGACTGCTCCTCCATTGTTGTATCGCTGCATCACCTCTACTGAAGTGTACTGTTTAACAGTATCTCTATGTGCTAACACACCGCTATCTCCAGGTGTTTTATCGTGACAAGCTATACATGTATTTTTAACATTTTGTCCATGATTTGGACTTATGACTCTAAGAAATTTCTTATTTTCTAGGTGTGGATTATGGCAAGATGAACACTCTATGTAATTCTTACCAGCATAGTTATAGAGCTTTAATGGAGCATCTGGAACAGTTTTAAGCTCAATGCTCTTAGAGCCTACATCAAAGTTTTTACTATTGGTAGGGTCGTACTCTATACCTACTGGATGGTGGATAGATAGGTCTGTTCCTATAAAACCTGGTGTTGCTGTTGTCATAGTTCCTGTTGTACTCGTTCCTATAACATCAAGATATGTATTGCCAAGCAGATTACCTCGTACCATGTAGACAGCACCAATAGCAACAGTACCATCATGACAACTCAAGCACTGTCTTGACACTGAGCCTGGTGTGCCTGCAACTGAACCCAAGTCTGTAGGGGTTGTGTAGCCACTTCTCTTAAGGTACTCGCTATCGTACATCACATAAGCAGATACAGGCATGGCTCTATTCCAAAGAGGCTTACCAGGCTGAGCATCATGTACAATGTGGCAAAATACACACACCTCTTGTTCGCCTGAAGCTCTTATGTAATTTCCACTTGTAGCAGATAAATTGTGTTTTGTGTTATCAACAATGGCTTCTACTGATGAGAAGTAAGTTGCAACTATAAGTATATAAAACAGTATGCGCTTCATGATAAATCCTTCACTTTTGATACTCTAGCATATTAAAGAGCTCTATTCTCATGTTGTATGAGTCGGTTACATATATTGTACCATCTTTAGATATTGAGATATCTTGAGGTGCTACAAACTCTCCATCACCAACGCCTCTTTTTCCAAACACAAGCAACAGCTCACCATCGCTATTGAAAATCTGCACAGCATCAAATAGCGTATCGGTCACATAGAGGTTGTCAAACTTATCAACTGCTATACCTCTTGGACTTGAAAATGAGCCTATGCTATCGCCAGATTGTCCATATCTTCTAATGTACTCTCCATCTGGATTAAACATCAACACTCGCCTATTCATAGAGTCTGCTACATATAGATTGCCTCTGCTATCTAGAGTGATATATGTTGGCTTATTGAGCTCACCTTCACCTTCACCCATTCTTGATATGTTATCAATGTATGTTCCATCTTTCTTATAAACTTTGATATGTGAACTTAGGGTATCGCTAACATAGATGCGGTCTCTTACATGGTCTACTGCAACACCAGTTGGTCTTAGCAGTGAGGATGGGTGATGAATCTTTTTAATAGGATCTAGGTCTGAGTTGTATATAAATAGAGATTGGAGCACAGAGTCTGTTATGTATATATTGCCTTTTTCATCAGTTGTGACATCTATAGGGGAGGAGAATCTTTGACCTTTATAGCCATCTATACTCTCAAAGTTCTCTCTTTTAGTATCAAATACAATTACGCTTTTTTGTGCCATATCTGTCACATATATCTTATCTGCATCTATATGTATACCAAAAGGCTTAACAAGAGAGTTCTCTTCAGCACCAGCAAAAAACTCCCATATTTTTGTAAAAAATCCCTTACTAATTCCTAGATCTTCAGCTTTCATTACGCTTTTTTCATACGAAATTCTAGCTTTTTCAGGAGGTGGTGGCCACACTATATTGGACGCTGCTAGTGTGTTAACTGCAAATATACATAAAAATGCTACTGGTATCAATCTTAAATATTTCATATATTTCGTCCTATAACAAAGTAATAATTTATATGCTCTCTATGACCAAATGCACCACCATTTTGCGAGGTATATCTAGTTCCTACAGATGCATATATCTTACGAATAATATATGTTAACTTAGCATCACCAGAGTATGTGGTGTAGTCATACACACTATCACTTGAGACTCTACCGTGAGCATTAAAGTTCAAAGAGCGCATTAGCATATATTTGAGTGATAAACTAGCATAAGGGGTGACTCTATTTTTAAATATACCCTCTGCATAAGCAACGCCTGCATTAAAGCTCATCTTGCCATAATAGCCAAGATTGCCCCAGTAGCTCAGTCCAGTCTCAACTGTATATGCTTCAACAACCTTTACTGTTGCATTAACATCTTCATAAAGATTCTCATCTCTATAGCCATTAAATCTAACAAAAAAGTTTGTGCTACTTGCAAGTGGCTGAGTCAATCCAGCTGCATAAACTGCACGATTTGTATAATCATCTGCTGTTGAAAATCTCTGATAGTAACTTGTGTTGAGATAGATATTTGTTTTTGTACTCGGAAAACTCTGATCTAGTCCAGCACTTAGGGTGTAGCTAAAGATATTTTTATCTGATAAAGTTGAGTTAGCATCAACTCTATCATACTGCTCACTTCTGCCTGTAACGCTAAGACCAATACTACCTATGAGATTTTCTATAATTGTTTTTCTATAATTTGTACCAAGCATCAAACTTGTGTAGTTAAGCCCCAATGAGTCACCAAGTGCTTGAAAGTAGATAAAATTTTGGCTAAACGACAATTCAGAGGTAGCTTGGTAGTTACTACCCTGATTAATGGTAATGTAGCTATTTTGATCATTTGCAACTCTGATAGAGTTGGCTGTGACTGAAAAACTAGTAGATAGCTTTTTGCTAGCTAGATAATTCAAAGATACCGTTGCGGAGATATCTTCATTGTCATAATAGCTATAACTATAGTATCTAGCATAAGATCTTAAGCGCAACGCCTCACTCACTTTCCAGTCATAACCAACTCTAGCCTCATCGATATCTCCATCAATAGTTGTCAAGATACCAACACCGCTGTCTCTGTATTCGTATTCAACAATTCTATGTGTATAGTCTGCATACATGGACTGATCACTACTAATCTGTTTTGTCATGCCGACCTTAAAACGCAACTCTTTATCTGTTGATGTGGAGAACGACTCCTCTCTTCTTGAGTCACTATTTCTAAGTTCATAATTAAGATCAAATATATCAAGCAGTAGTGATCCAAATATGCCCATCCTATCTGCTTCATACTTTACAAAAGTATTTCTATCAGCTTGAGTGCTCCAGACTGGTGAATCTGCCCGTTCAGCATATAGTGTAAACGGGTAATCTGACTGTTTAATAAAGTTTAGGTAGGCTCTATAGTTTGTATGTTCAGATCTGTAGCTAGTAGATGTTTTAGTTGAACTTGAGGTAATGGTGGCATCCGTATTGTCTATGTATAGCGTTCCACCAATATCATAGGTGAGTAGCAATGGGCTATACAGATAGCTCTCATATCCTAGTGAGTATTTTTGTATCAGTGACAACTTATCATTAAGAGCATTTTGACTATCGATTTTATCATTGATAGCCCTAAACTCTATCTGCCCATAAAAACCTCTAGTATACATGGTCTCAGCCCAGACAGACTGAGTAGTAACTAAGAGCAACGATACATAAATAAAAATTATTTTCAAGGATACTTTCACACTATCTACCCGCCTATTTTAGATTTTTATATGAGCCAAAATACTCAATTTTTACCTCTTTTTTTGCCTCTGATGTAATATCTTCTAGCTTCTGCTTTTCATACTTCTTCTTTAAATCTTTTGCAAGATTAGTTTTAACAATATCAAAACTTAGCTGCTCTGGAGGACTCTTGCCTTCAAGCTTTACAATATAACACCCTTTATCAAGCTCTATAATGCCACTTATCTCACCTATATTGAGCTTACTTGCAGTATCTTCAACATCAGCTTCTAACATACCTCGGTGAACAAAGCCCATGTCTCCACCATTGATGCGACTCATAGCTTCTGAGTACTCTGCTGCAACATCAGCAAAGATATTGATTGTTGCATTGGTATCTACTGTTATATTACCCTCATCAACCAACGCTTGTCGCTTAGCTATCTCACTCAATGCCTCTTTTGCTCTCTTCATAGCCTTGCTCTTACCCTTAGGATCTGTTGGGTTATTTTTAGTATAGATAATTCTAACTTTTAATTTCTCTGGCATCATAAATTTAAATTTATTTTTATTATAATACTCTTCTAGCTCTTTCTCGCTAACTTCAGTCTCAATCTCTTTTTTATACAGACCCTCTAAGATACTATCTTTTTTCAGCTCTGCAACAAAAGAGTCATAAGTATAGAGTCTCTGTTTTAATGCTTCGCGCATTCTATCATCTGTTCCAAATCTCTTTTTAACTTCAGCCACTCTCTCTTTTATGATTTTATCATCTGGCTTATAGCCACGGTTAATAGCATACAGAACTAACGATTCACGCTCAATAAGATCATCTATCGCCTCTTGTTTAACTTTCGCCAACTTCTCATCTGTGATGGTTGCATGATAAAAAGTACGAGGCATAAGAGCATCAACCTGACGCTTTAGTCTTGCCTCGGTGATAAGCACCTGATTGATGGCTACAACTGGCTCGTCTGTCTTGTTGTTATCAACCACATCTGATGCAAATGCACAATTTAAACCTATTATAAATACGATAAAGATAATTTTTTTCAATTTTTTTCCTTAAGTTTATCTACTACTATTTGCCATGACAACCAAGACATAGTTGGCTCTGGCTATTGTTGATCCGTAAAAATAGACCTGATGTACTATGTGGATCATGACAGCTTGTACATCTAATCACACCCTCGGGCACAAGATCTCCTATACTATCTGCTCCAATCCAACCAAGCAGTGGTGTGCTTTGTGGTTTCAAACTAGCTTTTCTACCATTAACACTATGTGGAGCATAATCTCTTCCAACTGGGTGTTGGTGTGAGTCATAAGTTACTGGTTGACCCAATAAGTTTGCCTCTTTTGTATGCTTTTGTGACTCTTCATTGTTTGATAGAACAATATTTGGGGCATTAATGCCATCGTGGCATGTTAAACAGACTCTTAAAATTGTGTCTGGTCTATTGGCATAGTCATAATCACTCTCATCTTGTGCGCCGTATATGGTAAAATTTTGACCAGAGTCCTGATTCCATTTTGGTGCAGTTTTACCAACATACTTATCATGCGGTATATGACACCACAAACATGGCTCCATGTTATTTTGCTTATCCTCTATCATTAAGCCCTTAAACATGTTGTGCTTGGTGGTCAACACACCCTTCTCACTGCCACCTTCTATGCCATACCCATATGCACTCAATGCGTAGATACAACTACTCATTAGGACAACTATTAACTTAGTGACAGTTCGACTCATAGCTTACTCCTCTTGTAACTGCTTAAGCTTTTGATACTTTTTTGGATTATTCTCTTTCCAAGCATCGTTCATGTATTGAAAAACTTGAACTCTACCGCTATAAGATCCAACAGCATATAGCTTATCTTGCTCATCAATATAGAGTCCAGCTGGTAGGTAAAAATTACCAAGTCCAAAGCCGGCATTTCCAAAAAATAGCAACATTGTTCCATTGCTATCAAATATCTGAATATTGTTAAAAGCTGAATCTGCGATATATATATGTCCATCAGAGTCGATACCTATACCCTTTGGTCTAGCAAACATACCAGGTCGATCTCCAATTTTACCAAATTTTGAGATAAAATTACCATCTTTATCAAAAGTTTGCACTCTGAAGTTTTGGGTATCAACAATGACTACATTATTATTTCTTCTATCTATGGCTACATTGGTAGGGTAGTTAAACTCACCATCTTTGATGCCTCTTTTACCAAACTCAAATAGGCGCTTTCCATCCTTAAGGTCAAAAACCTTAATGTTGTGCTTAGAAGTATCTACAACATAGAGTCTATTTAACTCTTGATTGATGGCTATACCTGTTGGTCTACCAAATTCACCACTATCGCCAATGGCAAATACTAACTTTCCATTTTTATTATAGCCAAATACTTTATTGATCTTAGCATCCGATACATAAACTGTATTATCACTACCTATAGCTACACTAACAGGAAGTGCTAATTTTCCAGATGGCTTATCACCTAAAAATCTAACTTCACTTCTATTGTCATCGATTACAAATACAACACCTCTAGCTGTATCTGTAACATATACAATATCTTTATGAGCTGCTACACCATAAGGCTTAAATAGATTTTTGCCTACAGATGGTGCCTCTTCTCCTATAAAGGTATCTAGTGCACTATCATCAACATAATCAACTTCACCTTTTAGAACATTAACAAAATATAATCTTGGCTCTTCAGGTGGCGGCGGAAGAACAAGATGAAAATCCTGCTTATCTTTTGTGGCACACCCCGCCAAAAGTAAAATAACAATAGAGACCATCACGCTATAAAATAAAGTCCGCTTCAAGGTCAATCTCCTTTTTAGATAATGTTTTTCAGTATTAAGTATATCTTATTAATAATTAGGAATACTTATGTACTCTAAGACTAAGTAGTATACCTCAAGTTAGCTTTAGAATTCTGTAACTGCTTATAGTAAAGATTATATAACTATCTAGGGGAGATAAAAAATTGAAATAACAACATAGCAAAAAAATTACATAATCTCTCTACTATGTTGACATAAACAACTCAACAGGACAGAGGTCCTGTTGCGTCTATACTAAACAGATAAGCAGATTGCTACTTATCGTGACAAGATAGACATAGTTGACTTCCAGCATTTGCAGCGCCATTAGCACCTAAACGCTTAAGGAATGTTGTTGACTGAGTTGCTCCAAGGTGTGGATCATGACAACTAACACACTCAACTTTACCATTTCTTAGAACATCAGCAATGGTTGTTGCACCACTCCAAGTACCAAGTAGGTTATCGGTTGTTGGTTTAAGACTAGCTGGTCTAGGCGCAGTGTCTACATAAGTGATAGATACTGGGTGATCATTAGTAAGATCTGTACCGATCTGAGTTACACCAGCTGGCATAGTAAATGCCGCACCACTTTGACCCATAAAGTCTACAAATCCACCACCAGGTACATATCCACCAGAACCAGGTGCATTAACAACTGAGTTAATACCACTTACACCATCATGACAGCTTAGACAAGCTAGTGAAGGTGAGTTTGGTTGTGCATCAGGTGAGTTACCAGCAACAGTAGTGCCATACATAGTAAAGCTACCAGAAGCTGGAGTTGCTTTGTTCCATATAGGTACCGTTGGGAAACCTGTATTTGCTGCGTGAGGCGTGTGACAAAATACACATATTTCATCATTAAAAGTTGCTGATTCTGCAGCACTTGCCTTAATAGTACCTAAACCAGTAGCAGATAAGTTGTGTAGGCTGTTGGTAATATCTGCGTTAGCTGATACACCTAGCACCAAAGCAGCTGAGACTGCTATCTTTGTGAATGTCGAAGATTTCATCATTGTCCTCCTATGACTTTGATTTCATATGTAGTATATCTACTCTTTGTAAAATTAGTGTAAAAACTTACTACATGTTGCATACAAACCACTAAAACATGAGATATAAGTATAAGTATTAAGAGAGATAGGCTACTATCTTGGTCTATGAGGACTTAATAAGATTATAGAGAGTAAAGTTGATATCGAAAAAATGGTAAAAAGAGTAGAGACTAGCGCCAAGGCTAGTCTAAAAAGAGATCTCTACTTAGCGTGACAAGTTAAACAGAGTTTACTTCCGTTATTGTTTATGCTTCGTAAAAAAGTCGTTGCTTGTCCTAGGTGTGGATCATGACAACTTGAACACTGAACTTTTGCTATACCATCTGCACCAGTTCTTAAAAGATCTGCAATAGTTGTAGCATTTTCAAAACCAATAATTGGTGTTGATGGATCTCTTAGAGAAGCTGGAGATGTCTCTGGGCTACCATTGTATATATATGGTATTGAGATAGGATGATCATTGGTGAGGCTTTCTGAAAATGCAGCACTACCAACAGCTTTGACAAAATCTGTCATCGTTCTATTTTTACCTATCTTATTGCTTGCTCCAGTTGGATCATAATTTCCTGTACCAGGAGCATTGATAACACTATTGAGAGCACTAACTCCATCATGACAAGTAAGACAAGCCATACTAGCACCAGTAGGTGTAGCATCAGTAAGAGTACCTGCTATGGTTGATCCAGCTGTACCTGTAGCAGTAGCGCCATACATGGTAAATGTTGTAGATGTAGCCGGTTTATTCCATAGTGGTGCTCCATCAAAAGATGAATCTGCTCCGTGTGGGGTGTGGCAATAGACACATATTTGAGAATTATCAGGTATATTACCAACATCATCAGCACTAGTGCCCAAGTCATGTAAGCTTCCAAATATCTGAGCATTTAAGCCAGAGGTCATCAACAACGATGCTCCTAACCCTAAAAGTATCTTTTTCTTCATAATTTCTCCCTAGTTAAACTACAAAATCTTTGCCGCTACACAAAATTTATAACGACATTATGTCACAATTGTGTAAAAATAGTGTAAAGATGCAAGAGCTCTCTCTTTTACCTAACTTTCTATAGTAATTGGCTACAATATTGTAGATATTTTGATGAGGAGATGTTGCTTTGAAAAGACGCGCATTGGTTAGTGTTAGTGATAAAAGTGGGGTTGTAGAGTTTGCTACTGCATTAGAAAAGCTCGGGTTTGAGATAGTTTCGACAGGTGGAACTCACAAGTTACTTAAAGAGAGTGGTGTTGATGCTATAGAGATAGACGAGGTGACAAAGTTTCCTGAGGTATTTGATGGTAGAGTTAAAACGCTTAACCCTTTTGTGCATGGTGGCATACTATATAGAAGAGATATGATCAGCCATGTCGATATTGCAAAAAAACATAACATAACAGCTATAGATCTTGTCTGTGTTAATCTCTATCCATTTAAACAGACCATTGAGAGAAGTGATGATTTTGATGAGATCATAGAAAATATAGACATTGGTGGACCCGCCATGGTTCGCTCTGCTGCTAAAAACTTCAAAGATGTTATCATAGTGACAGATCCACTCAAATATAGTCTCATTATAGATAAACTAACTCACAAGAGTGATAGTTATGAGTTTAGAAGAGATCTCATGATAGAAGCGTATGAGCACACCGCAGCGTACGATAGCATGATTGCAAACTATATGAACAGTAGATGCAAAAGTGGGTTTGCAGAGAAGCAGTTTATCGTTGGCACTAAAGTACAGGAGACACGATATGGAGAGAATCCGCACCAGCAAGGAGCTCTTTATGAGTTTGATCAACACCTAAGTAACAACTTAAAAACGCTCAAAGGTGAGGCTAGCTTCAACAATCTTACAGATATCAGCAGTGCCGTTAAGATAGCAGCTGCATTTGGCGAGTCTAACTCTGTCTGTATAGTAAAACATGGCAATCCGTGTGGATTTGCCATAAAAAACAGCCTTAAAGAGTCATATATAAAAGCTCTAGAGTGTGATAACATCTCAGCATTTGGTGGTGTAGTGGCAGTTAATGGTGTGGTTGATAAAGAGCTAGCTCTACAGATGAATAAGATCTTCTTAGAGGTTATAGTAGCTGCAAAAATCTTACCTGAAGCGCTAGAGGTGTTTGAGAGCAAAAAGAGACTTAAGCTTTTTGAGCACAATAGCAAAACTCTTCTAGTAGCCAACGATAAGATAGATTTTAAACATATAGATGGTGGCTTTGTCTATCAAGATGCAGATAGTGTAGATGATAGTGAGGTAGATAATGCGACATGCAAAAGTGATCTCTCTGCCTCTACAGATGAGCTAAATGATGCCAAAATAGCCTGGAAGATAGCAGCCCTTACAAAATCAAACTCTGTTGTTTATGTTAAAGATAGTATTATGGTTGCTGTTGGCATGGGGATGACATCTAGAGTTGATGCTGCCAAAAGTGCCATAGCAAAAGCTAAAGATATGGGCATAGATATAAGTGGTTGTGCTCTTGCATCTGAAGCATTTTTTCCATTTCGTGACTCTATAGATGAGGCAGCTAAAGCTGGGGTCAAGACTATCATAGAACCAGGCGGGTCAATCCGTGATGCTGAAGTGATAGATGCTGCAAATGAGCACAAAATGGCTCTATATTTTACAGGGATTAGACACTTTTTACACTAGATCCTATAATGTACGCCAACAGAGTGCTCCGCTCTACTAGCAGCATCTACAATGGATCGAGCTGTATAGAGTCTAAGTTTTAAAAGTCTTCCTATCGGCTCTGAGAGTATCTTATCTATCTCATCTAGTGCCTCCTTCAGCCCATCTGTTGTGCGCACAATAGAGACCTTTTGCCACATAATCTCTCTTAATCTCTCTTTTTTACTCTTATCGTCTGCTAAAACAAGCTGTTCGCTATTTGAGGTGAATATTTTAGTACATCGTAATGAGGTTGTGCTCTGTAATTTTCTGGCAACTCTTTGAGCAAAAACAAGACCTTCTAGTAAAGAGTTACTAGCTAGTCTATTGGCACCATGCACTCCAGTAGATGCCACCTCTCCTACTGCAAATAGTCCATCTATGCTATCTACAACACCATCTAAATCTGTTTTAATTCCCCCTATAGCGTAGTGAAATGCTGGAGATATAGGTACACGCTCTTTTGGTATAGAGTAGCCTAAGCTCTTGAGGCTCTGGCTGATATTTGGAAATCTGTGATGAAAATACTCAACATCAAAAGACTCAAATGATAGATATGCCTTAGAGTTATGTTTTTGAGTATAGTCAAAAATTGCTCTGCTTACTATATCGCGTGGAGCCAATTCGCCTCGGCTATCATACTCAAATAGAAACCTCTCATTGTTGTCATTGACAATATAAGCACCCTCCCCTCTTAAAGCCTCACTCAAAAGCTGTTTTTGTACTGAATTATTGCCCACATAGACGCTAGGGTGGAACTGCATCATATGCATCATCTCAAGCTCAATGCCCTTCTCGATGCATATACCCTGCAGATCCCCACTGATACTGTATGCATTTGTGTGGTACTCATAAAGTGAGCCTACACCTCCGCTAGCTATGACTACCTGATCTGCATATATCTGCTTCAATTCACCTTTATAGAAAACCTCAACTCCGCAAATAGTGCTATTGTCTATAAGCAGATCTATAACGGTTGCATTTGCTAACATTGGGTGTGGGTTTTTCTCAAGTAAAAAGTGGTGCAGATATCTACCAGTAGCATCACCACCAGCGTGCACGATACGCTCTTGTGAGTGTGCTGCCTCTTTTGTGTAGAGAAGATTACCATCACCATCACGATCAAACTCAAATCCACGCTCTATAAGATCCTCTATAACATCGCGCGACATGGAGCTTAGAACTTCTACTGCTTCTTTATTGCACATCATAGCACCAGCATTTAAAGTATCTTCTATGTGTAGCGCAACATCTGCATCATCTCTTGCCACACAGATGCCACCTTGAGCATAGTAGGTGTTACACTCCCATGGGCGTGTTTTATTGATGATTAGGACTCTTTTGTCTCTATCTAGATTAATGGCAGCATACAGACCTGCTACTCCAGCACCAATAATCACAACATCATACTGCATAACACTGCTCCATAGCACTATATTGTGGATCTTTTTTGTATCCACACCCTACCAACATTAACATACAAAGTGCTATAATTACCACATGAAAAATGTCTCTCAAGTTATCACCTCTTTAACGCAAAAACCTCGTTTTGCTAAGCTGTTACGCAGCAGGTGTGTAGATCGAATCAAGTCGCTATTTCCACCACACCTACAGCGTCTAGTACGCTATGGATATATACATAGCGGTACACTATATTTTGTTTTAGCTCACCCTGGTGCTAAACAAGAGTTTGATAATATCATAGCTTCTATAAAAGAGCCTTTAAGAGAGTTTATGCCTCAAGAGTGCCAGAGCCAAACCATAACGGAGATAAAAGCATTTGTACGCTATGAAGCACAACAGTCTCAAAAGAGCGCTTACAAAAGTGTTGTAGAGTTTCAAGAGTCATCAAATGCATCATTTATCAACCGCGCAAACAATCCAGATCTACACGCACTATTTGAGTCAATCAGAGGGCATATAGATGCTAAATCAGATTGAGTCTCTACCTGATCTGCCCGGTGTTTATCAGTACTTTGATAAAGATCTTCGCCTACTATACATAGGAAAAGCAAAAAGCCTCAAAAAGAGAGTTAAGAGCTATTTTAGGTTTACTCCTCTATTTAAGATCAATCCATCAGTATCACCAAGAGTCTACAAGATGCTTGAACAGACTGTAACACTAAGATATATAGTTGTAGATAGCGAACATGATGCTCTCATATTGGAGAATTCACTCATAAAACAGCTACGACCACGCTACAATATCTTACTAAGAGATGATAAAACATACCCATATATCTACATAGACCACTCAGAAGAGTTTGCTAGATTTGAGATCACACGCAAAGTGATCACTGGCAGAGAGATAGAGTACTTTGGTCCATACTCTGTTGGTGCAAGAGATATATTAGACTCTCTCTATGAGCTTATCCCACTTGTACAAAAAGCACCATGCCTTAAAGGTAAAAAAGCGTGTCTCTACTATCAGATGAAGCGTTGCAAAGCCCCTTGTGAAGGTAAAATATCTCCAGATGAGTATAGAGGGTTTATAGAGCAGGCTAAAAGATTAATAGTACGCAAAAAAGAGCTTGTATTGGCACTGAAAAATAGGATGCTAAGCTATGCTGAAGAGTTGCGTTTTGAAGAGGCTCAGATACTACGCGATAGGTGTGAACGCATAGATAAAAGTGAACCAATATCAAATATTGATCTAGCCTCAAATGCCAACTTTGATATCTTTGCTATTGCGATATCTAACACAAAAGCCTCTCTAGTTAAGATGTTTATGAGAGATGGTAGAGTTGTCTCATCAACACAAGAGAGCATTCGCATAGATGAAGATATAGATATAGATGAGTTATACGAGAGAGCACTTCTTGAGTTCTACACCAAAAATAGACCACCCATTGTTGCATCTATCTTAGTTGCAGATCAGTTTAGTGAGATGCGATGGGTAGAGTCTAGTATAGGCAAGCTACTCAAATCTACCCTCAAGATATCATCTCCTATCAGAGGAGCTAAGAGAAGATTGGTAGAGCTGGCTCTACTCAATGCTAAAGAGTCTCTAAAAGATAACTCATCTATGCAGCACCAAGAGCTACTGATGGAGTTTCAAAAGCTATGTAAACTTACACACCTGCCTCAACGCATAGAGATATTTGACAACTCACATCTAGCCCAAAGTTCGCCAGTTGCCGGCATGGTTGTCTACGATAGAGGTCAATTTGATAAAAGTTCATACAGACACTACAATCTAAACTCAAAAGATGAGTACGCACAGATGAGAGAGACACTTAGTAGGCGTATTAAAAGCTTTGATAAAAATCCGCCGCCAGATCTCTGGATCATAGATGGTGGCTCAACACTTCTATCGTTAGCGATATCACTCATAGACTCAAGTGGTGTTAATCTTGATGTTGTTGCTATAAGCAAAGAGAAGAGAGATGGTAGTGCCTATAGAGCCAAAGGCGCAGCAGCAGACACTCTACACACAAGAGATGGCTCCATCAAACTACGCAATAACGACAGAAGAGTTATGCTGGCTCAAAAGTTGCGCGACGAGGCGCACAGATTTGCCATAACTTTTCATCAAAAAAGCCGCACAAAGGCCTCAATGCAGAGCAAACTTTTACAGACAAAAGGGATCAGTGAAGCAAAAGTTAAAAAACTTCTAAACTTTTTTGGCTCCTATGAAGAGATAAGAAGAGCAGATGAGAAGAGCCTAAAACTAGTAGTAAGTCAAAAAGATGCAGAAAATATCAAAAAATTATAGTTTATATGCTACAATGTAAGTTAGATTTTGCAAATAGTATGTTATATTACTCTTTTTAGAGTAATTATCGTAGAGGTATATTATGAATCAAGCTAAACCAGTAGACAAAGAGTACCATTTTGAAGGTAGGGTTATTATTAGCGAAACTGATCTCAAAGGCAAGATCACATATGCCAATAGAAAGTTTTGTGAGATAGCTGGTTACACCAAAGATGAACTAATTGGTCAGCCACACAGTATTATCCGCCATCCAGATATGCCAAAAGCGGCATTTCAAAACTTATGGGATACCATACAACACGGCAAGACTTGGACTGGAGCTGTTAAAAATCTACGCAAAGATGGTCGCTATTATTGGGTAGATACAACAATTACGCCCAACCTTGATGATAGTGGAGCTACTATTGGCTACAGTGCTGCACGCAGAACTCTAAATGATTTAGCAAAAGAGCGAGCCATTGAAAAATATAAAAAAATGTTACAAAATGAAACTAAGGAGAGCTAGTGCTAATTTACAACCATGAAAAGTCTCTTATCGGCATGGATGATGAGACATTACACCATTTAGGATTTGAGACTATAGATGCTTTTTTAGAGCAACATAGTGATGTTGCGGAGCTATTTGTTAAAAAACCAGGATATATCCATAACTTTAAAAACTTTCCTTGGATCGATTTTGTTATTCATGCTGAATCAGAAGACTCTCATGCAATTATTGAGACTGACACAAGAAGCTTCTCTTGCGCACTTGAAATCACACCTTTTCTACTTACATCATCACCAGAACAAGAGGGATTTGCGGTCTATTTCAAACACATCAAATCAATCAGTGGTGCTAGCATAGGAGATTTTACACAAAAACCAGAAAAACAGATCTTAGATATAGACATGCAAGATGACTCAACCGTAACAGAGTTTGACTCCATTACCAACATAGAAGAGACTGTTCTTAAAGAGCCAGATACACTCGATATTCCAGATACATTTAGCATCCCAGACACATCTGCTGATGATAGTTTGTTTGCTGTTCCATCTACTGACTTTGAGCTTGACACATCATCTAACTTACAACTCAATGAGATAGAACTTGGATCACCAATGCTTGGTGACTATGTAAATCAAGGAGATCAATCTCTAGTCAATCTTGATACAGATGATGACTACATCTTTGATCCATCAATTGCCTCTGAAGAGCTTGGTCTTCCTGTAGAGCTTATCAATGAGTTTATAGGTGACTTCATCAAGCAGACACATGAGTTCCGTCCGCAACTACATGAAGCTATGTTAAAAGAGGATTACGATGAAGTACATGTGCTCTCACACAAACTCAAAGGTGTAGCAGCCAACTTGAGAATTGAAGATGCTTTTGAGACTCTAGCCATTATCAACAGCTCTGTTGATCAAGATGAGATTGAAGCACATCTTGGTAAGCTAGACTCCATTATCGCGAAGATGGAAGGAAAACCCGTTGCGGCACAAAAACAGGATAATCAAAACAGTTTAACTACCGACTCTGATGCTGATAGTGAAGTGGATTTGGACTTAGACAATGATGATATTTATGATATCGGGGCACTACTTGGCGGTGACTCAGATACTTCTAAAGCTGACAATAAAACAGCGGATCTAGAAGATCTCAATGAGCTAGAGCTTAGTGAACCAGAGATGCAAATTGATGATGACTCACTACAGTTGTCTGGTGATCTAGAGCTTAATGATGATACGCTCCAGATGCCAGATGAACTCAGTATAGATGAGACAATCAAAAATGATATCTCTATGGATGAAATCTCCATAGATGATATCTCAAGTGATACTAAAGCTTCAAATAATGCAGATACAGACCAGCAGACAACTCTACAGCTCAACTATGATGTAGATAAAGCTGCTGAAGAGCTTGGCATAGGTGCTAAGTTTGTAACAACACTGATTGAAGATTTTAAACAAGAGGCACTAAAACATAAAGATGAGCTAACTCAAGCTATAGATACTGAAGATTTTCTACATGTAAAAAGAGTTGTCTTCCCATTTAAAGGCTTAGCAGACAATCTAAGAATCATAGAAATTTCTAAATCAATTAGCAATCTCATTGCCCACAACAACAAAGATCTAGCAGCTCAAGAGTCTACAAACTTCTATCAGCTGTTAGAGCAGCTATAACACTAAACGAAGCGAGGATATACAATGAATATTGGACTACAAAATCGTCTAAAACTTATAAGTCTTTTTCCTATTTTGCTACTACTAGCACTAGCTAGTTTGTATGTTTATAACTCATACACAAATTACAAATCAGCAAAACTACTTGAGACTCAACTAACAGAGAGCAGATATCTTAGCTCACTATTTACCAACCTCTCAAGAGAGCGTGGAATGTCGATAATGCTTATCAACAACAACTCCGAAGCACTAAGAAGATCTATGGTGACTCAAAGAGGAATTGTTGATATTGAACTATCAAAATTAAACTCTGTCTTATCTGCTCCAAGTAGGAAAAAACTTGCAGATATCCAGGGTATCATTTCTGATATTCGCATAGCTATTGATAACAATGAGGCAACTTTTGAAGATATATTTCACAACTCATATGGTAATATTGAAGAGAAGATTTTATCTATCATATCAGACATAACCTACTCATCTAATGATCAGGAGCTATCATCACTTGCTGCTGCGTACTATAATGTTGTCTCAGTAAGATTTCATACAACTTCAGAGAGAGATTATGTTGTAAATGCACTTGCTAGCTCAACTCAATTTGAAGTCTCAGAGTTCAATGAGTGGCTATCGCATATCGGTAAAGCAGATGCACTAAGCTATAAAGCGATCCTCAACAAAGATGTAGTAAGCACTCTAGATGAGCTATTTGAAGATGAGAGCAATAGAGAGCTATTTGGTGATATAACTGCAGAGAGAAGTGAGATTATTAAAGCTAGCCATGAAGGCATATACTCAACTCAGACTAGCATCTGGTTTGCTATGTTATCTGAAAAAGCAAACCTTCTCTCAGAGGCAGAAACCGTTATATCAGAAGCTATAAATCATAGAGTTCAAGCTGTCCAAAACCATGAGCTACAGATACTAATAATCTCAATAGCTATATGGCTTATAGCACTACTACTAGTTATATTGGGTTATTTTCTCTCTAGTGAGATCACAAGAAATGTTAGAAGCCTTGAGGGTGTACTTAAAAGAGCAGCTTCTGGGGCATCGTTTAACATACCAGATATCAATCTAACAACTGCTAAAGGTACAGCTCAAGCATACGCCATCTTAGAAGATGTCATCAATCAGACTAAGTACGATAAAGAGATGGCTCAAGAGGCCAGTGAAGCTAAGTCTATGTTCTTGGCAAACATGTCACATGAGATTAGAACTCCACTCAATGGCATAGTTGGCTTTACAGAACTACTAAAAGATACTGACCTACAAGAGGAGCAGAGAGAGTTTATAGATATCATAGAGAAGAGTTCTGAAAACCTACTTGAGATTATCAACAATATTCTTGACCTCTCAAAAATTGAGAGCAATAAGCTAGAGATCGAAGAGATCGCCTTTAATCCTCTTGAGGAGTTTGAGAGCGCTGTTGAGATCTATGCGGTTAGAGCTTCAGAGAAACATATCGACCTTGGCTGTTTTATAGATCCTTCACTTGAAAAACCTCTTAAAGGTGATCCAACTAAAATCAAAGAGGTAGTTATCAACCTTCTCTCCAACGCTGTTAAGTTTACCAATAGCGGTGGTGCAATCAATGTAACAATCACAAAAGATCTGTGTGAAAAAGATAACTGTGCGCGTGTTAAATTTGAAGTTGCAGATAGCGGTATAGGTGTTACAGAAGAGCAGAAAAAGAGTATTTTTGAAGCGTTTGGACAAGCTGATACTTCCATCACAAGAAAGTATGGTGGTACAGGGCTAGGACTTACCATCTCAAGTCGCTTTGTTGAGCTTATGGGTGGCAAACTTGATCTAGAGAGTGAGCCTGGTCGTGGCACAACATTCTTCTTTACTATAGAGCTAGAGGAGATGGAGACACTTGAAGACTCTCTTAAGGGTGCTCACTCTGATATCAATGCTCTTATACAGATTGATGAGCACAACCTCAAAGCTCAAACAGACTATCTTGTACAATATCTTGACTATTATGGTGTTAATCACACCGTATTTAAAGATACAGATGAGCTCAAAGAGCTTGAAGCAGCAAATAAGTATGATCTAATTTTTGCTGACTTTGACTACTCAGATGAGAAGATATTAGAAGAGCTCAACAACTCTGCTGAAGCCATGGTGTTGATCACTAAATCATACTATATGAAAAAAATTGAGTCACTTGGTGTAGATATCTTTAAAGTTCTATATGAGCCACTAAATGCTAGCAAACTACAAGCTGTGTTGGACTCACATGACTTAGGAGAGTATGCATCTAAGACTCTATCAAAACCATCAAACAAAGGTCCTTCTAAAACCAAATACAATGCCAAAGTACTTGTTGCAGAAGATAATGTCATAAACCAAAAACTGATTCGTCGTACACTTGAGGAGCTAGGTCTAGAGGTGAGTATTGCCAGCAATGGGCTAGAGGCTTTTGAGAAGCGTAAAAATGGTACATTCGATATGATTTTTATGGATATCCAGATGCCTGTATTGGACGGAACAGAAGCTACACGCGAAATATTGGATTATGAAGAAGATGAAAATATGCCTCATATTCCAATTATTGCCCTTACTGCCAATGCACTAAAAGGTGATAGAGCACGCTATATGGCTGCTGGCATGGATGAGTATACTACCAAGCCAATTGTCAAAAGTGAGATCTTAAGTATCCTAAATCACTTTATAGGAGATAAGCTTATAGAGGTTATCGAAGAAGATCCTGAAGCTCTACAGGACTCAACTTCAACAGAGACTACATACAAAGCTGATATACTACTTGCAAAACAGGGTAGATTACAGACTAGACTGTTTGCACAACTACTAGATGATCTAAATCTATCTTACAATAGTGTAGGTGAAGCTGAACAGATTATTGAGGAGCTGCAAAATAGCTCATATAGAGTTGTTCTTTTTGATAAAAATCTTGCCAATCTTAATGTCTCTGATATGCAAGAGATCATCAAGAATTCAGACCTAAAGACCGCCTCTATCATGATGATTGATCCAGCCATAGAGCCTACAGAGTCTATGAAATCTACGGTTGATGAAGTCATGAAAAATATTATTAACAAAGATACACTTCGATCTATACTAGAAAAATACATAAACAAGGAACTATAAATGCCAAGTAAAAAGTTAAAGGTACTGGCTGTAGATGATGACTTTATAAACCTAAAGCTCTTAAAATCTATGCTTCTAAAGACCAACTATGTCAATGAGGTGATAGAGGCTAAAAATGGGGCTGATGCTATAGCGGAGCTCAAAAATAATGACGGTATAGATATCGTTCTGCTTGATCTAATCATGCCTGTAATGGGTGGACTTGATATGTTGCGCATCCTAAGATCTGATGATAGTATGGTTCAAGTACCCGTGATTGTGCTAACAACAGATGAGACTAAAAAGCTAGAGGCACTTGAGTCTGGTGCTAATGGCTTCTTAATGAAACCTATACGCGAAAAAGATCTGAGTGCCAAGATAGATCAGCTTATGATCTAGCTCTCTAAAACTCTCTTGATAGAGTAGCGCATATCATCATCAAGAGACTCCATGTTCTCCAATGCCCACCTCAAATATCCCTCATCTTCAGCTCTAATTTGCATCAATGTTTTACCTCTATGTTTACCAAAACGGATAGGAGTTTTTATAAATACTGACTCTTTAGTAAGCTCAACCATCTTCTCAATCGGATTTTGACCTGTAAATTTTTTCTCTACCTCTTGGCGCAGTTTAGATAAAAATAGTTTTAAAACTAAAACATCTCCAATAGCATCATGAGCTTTAACAACAATACCCAACTTCTCTGCCTCACTCTTCTCATCTTTATAGAGTTCTAGTCTGTAGCGAAAATATTGTAGTCTATGTGCACTCTCACTATCGAAGATATGTTTTGCACATCTTAGAGTATCGATAAGTTGCATCTTGCACTCAAAACCCTCTTTTTTAAGCATTGCTAGATCAAACGGTGCGTTATGTATAATGAGATAGTTATCTGGGGTATTAAGAGTATTTAAAAACATATACGCTTCACTCTGTAAACAACTAGGTCTGCCTTCTAACATCTGTTCAGTGATACCGTGCACCTCCATAGCCTCTATAGATATAGCTCTTTCACAACTGCAAAACTCATTGTAAACTAGCGTCTGTTTACCACTCTCTAGCACCATAAATCCAAGCTGTATGATACGATCTTCCTCACCAACACCTGTTGTCTCTGTATCTAAAATAATATATTTTGCCATCTATTGACTCCTTTAACTAAACTCTATGGGATCCATATCTATCTGTGCTAGAGGGTGTCTAACTGCTCTAATAGCTCTGATAAGATCTGTGCTTTTATCTGCTCTTAGAAGTATAACATAACGGTACATAGAGGCTATCTTCTCTATAGGTGCCCTAGAGCTACCTACAACCTCAACTGTTGTAAATTTTCTCAACTCACTGCTCATCTGCTCTGCTGCTTCAGACGCCTTTTGTGCATTTTTATGAGCAAACAGTACTCTGCATAACTTCTTGTATGGTGGATACATGTCTACTCTAAATGTCAACTCATCTTTTAAAAAACTCTCATAATCAGCAAGATAACTCTTAAAAAACTCCTCATTTAAAGTCTGAACAAGAACTAAAGAGCTATCGCGTCTACCACTTCTGCCTGCTATTTGAACCAGCAGTGACATAGCTCTCTCTCTTGCCCTATAATCACTCTGTGACAATATATTATCTAGTCCTAAAACTACTGCTAGGCTTACGCCATGGTAGTCATGACCTTTAGATAACATCTGTGTTCCTATGAGAAGATCTATCTTCTTGTTATTAAACATCTCTAAGAGTTTAACTAACTTTTTCTGTGTTGTTATGCTATCTCTATCAAATTGAGCCACTCGCACACCAAAAGAGTCTTTACTAAAGTGCTCTACTGCTTCTGCTGTACCAATTCTAGAGCTCTTTAACTCACCGCCACACTCACTACAGCATCTAGGAATTGCACTAGAGTAACCACAGTAGTGACATCTAAGGTGGTTAAACTTTCTATGAAGACTTAAGCCAACGCTACAGAAGATACATTTCGATACAGATCCACAATCTCTACAGATAAGGTACTTAAAATTTGCACGCGTAGGTATAAAGAGCATAGCCTGTTTCTTGTTATCTACACACTCTTTAATACTAGACTCTACTCGTGGAGTAATACTCTCTAGTGAGCGTTCAAACTCATAGAGCTTAGATGAAGTATGGTAGCCTCCACGAACCCGAAAGTGAGGAAATTTTTTATAGCTACTCAAAGATGGTGTTGCACTCCCTAAAAGAGTTGGAATTTTTAAGAGTGAGCCATAATAGATCGCCATATCTTTAGCATTATATCGTGGTCTATTTGAAGCTTTATAACTATCATCATGCTCCTCATCAACCACAATAAGTCCAAGATTTTGGATTGGTAAAAATAGAGCAGATCTAGCACCAGCTATGATATATGCCTCACCACTTCTAACCATCTCTATGGCTTCAGTGCGCTTTTTTTTACTCAATCTAGAGTGATACATCACCACACGCTTACCAAAATGTGACTCTAAGCGCTGTTGCATTTGAGGTGTAAGAGATATCTCTGGCATCAGCAGAAGGGCTCTTTTACTGTTGCCAATCACCTGCTCAAACCACTTCATATAGATCTCACTCTTACCGCTACCAGTATCGCCAAAAAGTAGAGATACGGTATGCTGCTGTGCAAACTTAAGTGCTTTTAGTTGCGCTACTGAGAGCTCTATCTGTGTGGAGACTTCATCAACCATACAACCACTATGATGACTATCTGCAACCATCAAAGCTAGAGCCTCACCAAGTGAACAGAAGTAGTATTGACTCATAAACTTTGCCATCTGTATCTGGACTTTAGTATACTTAAGAGCCAACACCTCTAGTATAGGCTCACACTCAAAATCTACACTCTTCACAGTTGCAACAACTACACCCTCGACCGATCTACTCCTAAGAGTTGCCACAATCTTGCTTCCAAGATCAATCTGTCTGTCTGAGTAGTAAGTGAGTGGCTCAAGAACAGATGAGAGTAGCGCTACCTCATATAGATACCTATCTAACACACATAAACCTAATCTCCAAATCCTATCTTATACCCTACTCTGTTAATGTTTACTATAAGATTTTTAGAGGTTTTATCACGGATACGGTGGATCAAAGATCGAAGTGTCTGACTCGATACAACTCTACCCCAAAGATAGAGCGATATCCTCTCATCATCTAAGATAGCATTACAGTTAGTACACAAATACTCAACAATCTGTAGCTCTTGTTTGCTCAAAAAAACCTCTCTATTTGCTCTATATAGCCTGTGCTCTTTTTGATTGTATGAGTACCCATCAGCTAGATGTAATACACCAGCCTCTTTTTTGGTGCAGTTATGGTATTTGGCATGTACAATTTTTAAGTTTGCTAGGATTTCATCTTTATTGTACGGCTTAACAAAATAGCATAGAGCACCAGCCTCTATGGCTGCATCTACCATGCTCTCTTCAGCATACGCTGTCAAAAATATAATCACAACATTTTTATTGCTTATGCGTATATTGATCGCTGCATCTACACCAGACATAGAGTCTGCTAACATGATGTCCATTAGTATAAGATCTGGTCTCTCAAGTTCTGCTATCTGTACGGCTCTACTGCCTTCAGAGACTATATCTATGACATTAAAACCAGCCTGAAGCACTATCTGCTTAAGATAGTTAGCAGCTATTACTTCATCTTCAACTATCAGAACATTCAAACACCAAATCCTTCTAATCTTAATCTATAGCTCATTTTACTACACAAACCTTCAAAAAGAGCCAAATATACTCTCTGGCCATATCATTGTTATGCAACTTTGTAACACCCGAGTTAAATACCTGTGGGACATGATAAAACTATCTTATATATTTGATAAGTATGATTGGTCTATCTGCATAGTACTTAGTATCTTTAAATTGGCGATGATTATATCATAAAAAAATAGAACTTTTTAGTAATTTTTAGCACAAATCATGTAACAGCTTTATGATTTTTGCATGATAGTATTTTAAATACAAAATCAAAAGTTGGAGTAGATCATGAAAGAGCACACCATCAAACATATCTTGATCATGTTTGCAGCACTATTTTTAACAGCATGTGGTAGCAGCGACGCTGGCAATGATAGCAGTAGCACAAGCAGTACAAGTAGCATGAGCAGTAGTACGGTGAGTAGCACAAGCAGTAGTAGCACAAGCAGTATGAGTAGTATAAGCAGTACGGCAAGTAGCATGAGTAGCAGCAGCATCCAAGCTGATACCACACCGCCTCTATTTACATCTAGTCCAGTAGCTAGTGTTTATGAGAACCAGATCAATGCTATTACCGTAGTAGCTACAGACAATAACTCCACGGTGACATATAGTATTGGCGGTGGTGATAGCGAGTTGCTTACCATCAATCAAACAACTGGTGTAATCACATTTAAACATGCACCTGATTATGAGAGCAAAAAGTTATACCTCTTTACAGCAACAGCAACAGATATGGCAGATAATAGTACAGATCAAAATATTGTTATCAATATACTCAATATCGTTGAGGCGATCAGAGACACAACACCTCCACACTTTACATCTAATCTAGAAGTTAGTGTTTATGAAAACCAGAGCTCTGCTATAACACTAACAGCAGTAGATGCTGAGTCTGAGCCTATTAGATACAGCATAAGTGGTGGTGATAGTAGCTCTTTTGATATAGACTCTGCAACTGGAGTTGTAAGTTTCAAAACTGCTCCAGATTATGAGAGCAAAAAGAGATATATATTCTTAGCACATGCCAAAGATAGCAAAAATAACAGCATATCTAAACTTGTGCGTATCGACATCTTAAATCTAGCCGAAACTGCCCTACTTACTCTTTATGGTCAACGAACTGGTGTGGAACCGTGGTTTAGTGATGGTACTAGTAGCGGAACATACCTCATTAAAGATATCAATCAAAACACTTTAAGCTCAAGCCTATCAGAGCCAATTTATATCTCTGGAGTACTATACTTTAGTGCAGATGATGGAGTACACGGCAGAGAGCTCTGGAGGAGTGATGGTAGCGCGGCTGGAACTGTGATGGTTAAAGATATAAGTGATGGTGGCAGCTCATCCCCTAGAGGTCTTACAAATATAGGCGGTGTGCTATACTTCAGTGCCAACGATAATATACACGGCACTGAACTCTGGAGGAGTGATGGTAGCGCGGCTGGAACTGTGATGGTTAAAGATATAAGTGATGGTACGATGTCTTCATCTATAGGGTCTTTAACAGATCTTAATGGGGTGTTGTACTTTAGTGCAAATGATGGAGTACACGGTAGTGAACTCTGGAGGAGTGATGGTAGCGCGGCTGGAACTGTGATGGTTAAAGATATAAGAGATAGCGCATCTTCATCCGTAGCATTTCTAACAGCTCTTGATGGGGTGTTGTACTTTAGTGCAAATGATGGAGTACACGGTAGTGAACTCTGGAAGAGTGATGGTAGCGCGGCTGGAACTGTGATGGTTAAAGATATAAGAGATAGCACTAGCTCATCCATCCCTAGGGATCTTATATCAATAGGTGGAGTGCTATATTTTAACGCAGATGATGGCACGCATGGTAGAGAGCTCTGGAAGAGTGATGGTAGTGTGGCTGGAACTGTGATGGTTAAAGATATCAAAAGTGGTACAGCAGGCTCACTCATACATGTAATGGAGTTTAACTCAACTGCATACTTTATTGCAGATGATGGCACTGGTCAAGAGATATGGAAAAGTGATGGCAGTGAGGCTGGAACTGTAGCAGTTACTGATATGAACTTTACAAGATTATTCAGCCTTACCAAGGTAGATAAATTACTATATTTTACCGCAGATAACAGAAGAGATCTCTGGGTATACGACATAAACTCTTCCACCTCATCTATGCTCTATAGAGCATTAAACACACGCTCAATAAGCAGCCTTACGCCACTAGGCGACACGCTCTATTTTAGTATAAATACAGATGAATTACACAAGAGCGGTGGTAGCGTAGCAACAACATCTAAAGTAAAAACATTAGATAACATATACAACATGATTGGTGCTGGTGAAAAACTCTACTTCCGTAGCAATGATGATACACATGGTATTGAGCTATGGGTAAGTGATGGTAGTGAGAGTGGAACTGTGATGCTCAAAGATATCAACACCGTTACAAAATCATCTATGAACCAAAAAGGTTATGTGATAGATACAGTATTTATAGATTCAAAATACTACTTTGGTGCCACTGATGATATGCATGGCAATGAGTTGTGGGTAAGTGATGGTAGTGAGAGTGGAACCATAATGGTTAAAGATATCACAGATGGTCCAACAAGCTCCTATCCGCGTGGTTTTGCAGAATTAGATGAGACTCTATACTTTTTTGTTGATGGCAATAGATCAATGGGTGGCACAACTCTCTACAGAAGTAGCGGAGATGCATCTAACACAGTACAAGTCAGGAGGATAGACTCTGGACCACTAAGTTCTCTCACTTCTAAAAGTGTAATACGCATCGACAACAAACTCTATTTTGCCATTGGTAGTGAGTTGTGGGTAAGTGGTGGCAGTGCAGCAACAACTCTACAGATAAAAGATCTACCATTACCTATCAGTAGTCTTACAGATGTAAATGGCACACTCTTCTTAGAGTTAGGCAATACTCGCCCCCGAGATGCAGCTTCAAGAGCAAGACCATCAACAATCAGTGAGATATGGAGAAGCGATGGGAGTGAAGTTGGCACACTAAAGGTCTCAGATATTAACGGCAGTGCTAGAACCGTAAACTCAATGAGCTCAAACGGTCTCTTCTATACAGCAACTAAAGACTATAGAGGTGCATTTACACTACAATCGATCAGGGCAGATAACGCTATGGTTACGCAGCTTCATAGCAGTAGTGGTCCACTATCTTTTTATCCACCAAACCTAATAGACTGGAGAGATAGACTCTACTTTACTCCAGACCAATCTGCTCTATGGGTTAGCGATGGCAATAGCTCTAGTACCACCATGATTAAAATGATGCCAACACCAATCATAAATATCACAAAAAGTGTAGATAAACTCCTAATCTTTACTTACAGTTCAGGCAACATCTACTTATGGGCTAGCGATGGAACCCTAAGTGGCACAACTATCATTAAAACTTACCCTATGGATGATACTGGAGGTTCTGCAACGATTATGGCACACTTAGATGGTAAGCCGATATTTTTCATAGGCAACAGTCTATGGATTAGCGATGGAAGCGCCACAGGAACCCACAAGATCGTTGATGATAACATACTACTCAACATACTCTACGCTCGCTTCTAGCCTCTAGGCTAGAATGCACCTTATAGACCAGATTAACTCAGGAGATTTAAAATGAAAAAACAGACAACGCTTGGCACTAAGTGCTTGATTTTATGTATAAGTGGATTTCTTTTTGCAACAACAACTTTTGCAAAAGATGGTCCTTGTGGTGATGAAAGATTAGGTCTATATAAGGTCTGTGATACAAAGTGTGGCAAGGAGGATCCAGTTGGTGGATGCACCACAAGAGTTGGTCAAGGACGCGATGAGTACTACTGCTGCTGCAAAAAAGGGTATGAGCCAAAAGATACAGAGTGCGGTGGCTCTACACAGAGCTCAAGTAGCGCTGCATCTAGTAGCAGCAACAACGAATCTCCAGGGTGTGAAAAACAGTATAAAAGTGTGTCTAAACACATGAAAAATACTACAACCCTAGATCTTATGAACACTCTGCGCGCTTTTAGAACAGAGGTGTTGGCTAAAAATAGCCTTGGTAAACAGTATATAGATCTCTACTATGCAAACTTAACTGATACAGCTACACTACTGATCAAAAATCCTAAATTAGCAAAACAGACCGCTAAAGTTCTTAGTGCCAATAGAAATTTGATAGTAGAGCTCACAGATGGTAAAAAGGTTAAGATAAAGAATCAGCAGATGTTTGAAATCTTGAGGCTACTTAGAGAGTACGCAACTACTGCTGGTGAGAAAAGCAAAATTGCATCTCTAGCCCATAGACTAACAGGTGACCTTTTAGATAAAACTTGGCTCAATGAGCTTGGTATTAGCATATCAGGAGAGTACTATAATACTCTAGCTACCTCTCAAGGTAAAGATGATGATAAAGATGATGACCCTACTACTTGTGATAAGCCAAAAGGTGGAATGTGTCCAAATGTATCTAAAAAGCCAAATGGTGAGTGCCCTACAGGGTGCAACAAGGTTAATAAAACTGAATGTAGCTGTAAACACTCAGGTCCAGAGGGTTCTAGTAAAACAGAGAGCTGGGGTGATTGGATCTGTAGAGTAGTGACTATCTGCTGGTAAAAAACCTATATACTCTTAAGCACAAAAGCTGAAAGGTCAAACTCTACTAGCTCTCTAGCTAGTAGAAGGTAGAGACTACACCCTTTTTTTACAATTGATGAGGCGCTAGCTAACTCTGTTATGCGCTTGGCAACTCTACTGCTTTGTGGATCATACACCACAACACAATCGGCGCAACAGATAAAAACCCTACCACCACCACACCCATCGCCCGATATGCCACAAGCTAGATCTTTTGGGCTATCTAGATCTTGTAGATGCACCTTCTCTGCTCCTTGTTCAAAACTATATAGAGCGCTATCTTGTATGAACCAAATTACATCATCATCACCAAACGCAAATGCATCTGCTCTCATCTATCTATAAGCCTCTGTATTGCTAGTGAACTCATGACAAGCCCAAAAGTTGCTGTTACCGCCATAAAACTTCCCTTCTCTTTAACTTTTGCACTCTCGCTACTGTAGATCACGGGGTACTTTTTATTGAAGCGGCGTTTTTTTAGCTCATAGCGTATCTTAGATGCAAACTTATCACCATGTGCACTCCAGATAGTTCCAACTTCTACCTTTGTTGGGTCTACTCTTTTGGCTGAGCCTGTTGCACTTATGAGTTTTTTGTAACACTTTTGAGCTAAAGCCATCTTTGCAACCCTGTCATCAATGGCGTCAAGTACAAGATCATACGGCTCAAAATCAAACTCACTTACCCACTTCTCATCTACCTTTAACTCTAAGACTCTAACCTCTTTGTAGTGCTTTTGAAGTGCTAAAACTTTAGACTCACCCTCATGAAGCTCTGAGTGAAGCTGTCGATTTTGATTACTTAGATCAAACTTATCATGATCTACTATAGTGATGTCATTAACGCCTGCTCTAACCAGAGAATCAAGACAAAAACTACCTACTCCACCAACACCTAAAAGAAGCACCTTGCCACTTCTAATCTTCTCAAAATCATCTTTGAAGAGCATCTTAGTGCGCTCAAATCTCATAGCCACTCTTTAAGTCTTTGAGTTGAATCATAGGCTGTAAGATCTAACTTGATTGGTGTTATCGATACCAATCCACTCTCAACCGCCTTAAAATCACAGATAGTATCTTTATGTTGACGCTCTTTATACTCAAGAGGATGAAGACCAAGCCAGTAGTACTCTACACCTCGTGGATTTCGATGTAGATGTGCATCATTACCGTAGTATCTATAACCCGCATGTGTCACTTCAAAACTTATCTCTTTGGTATCTTTTGGTATATTGATATTTAAAAACTCTCTTTGATCAAGAGGAAACTTACCATCAAAAATTTTCATAACTATCTCTTTTATACTCCGTGTCGCTAAAGTGTAGTCTTCTATAGGATTACTAAAATCTAGTACTTGTGATATAGCTATGGCTGGCACATCATGAAGTACCGCCTCCATAGCAGCAGCAGCTGTTCCTGAGTAGGTTATATCTTCTCCCATGTTAGAGCCTCTATTGATGCCACTTATAACAAGATCTGGCTTTTGATCTTCAAAGAGTGAGTGTAACGCTAGATAGATACAGTCGCTAGGTGTTCCATCATCTAACTTATAAAAGTCATCATCAACACTCACAAATGTCAATGGTCTTGTGAGTGTGATAGAGTGTCCACAAGCTGACTTCTCCGTTGATGGAGCCACAACTGTTACACTAGCTATCTCACGCATAGTCTCTACAAGAGCTAGTAGTCCTGCAGATTCGTAACCATCATCGTTGGTTATTAAGATTTTTTTCATATATTATGCTTCCTTTTAGCGATAAAATTAATTTATTATGTTATGATTATACCAAATTTTAAAATGAGAAAAACCATGAAAAAAGCAGCTCTTCCTAAAAAATCTTCTAAACCACAAAAAAAAGCCAAATCATTTGGACAACAAGAGGTAGATTTTTCAAAGTTTCTACCTCTACCTGAAGGTCATGAGAAGATATTTATAGCTCTATATCTCATAACGATACCATATATTTTTGGACTAGCATTCCTCTTTTTGTTTGTTGCAAAAGGGAGTCTTGATAGCTTTATGTCGATGGACATTGCTATGTTTTTAGCAGTCTGGGCTATAGGCTATGAGATTGTTGCTGCCATTGCTCTGCTTGTGATATTTTACAAAATGTTTACATTTACACAGAGTGCTCAACAGCCAAGTGCGCCAAAACAGCGTAAAAGTACTACACTTTACGAGATTCACAAACTCGAATAAACTCAAAAATACTTTTCTGATTAAGATGTCTATACCCAAGTTTTACGCTATGTAGAGTAAGTATGGCATTTACCAAGTAGAGCCCTAAACCAAAACTATCTTTTGATGATGACTCTTTAGAGAATGGCTGTATGTAGTACTCAAGTGCCCTATTGAGCTCTCTGCCGCGATTTGAAAAGAGTACAGAGCCATCTGGGCTACTTGTAATCACAATCTTACCATCGGTAGAGTATTTGACACCATTATCTATCATGTTTTTAAATGCTGTTGCCATAAGTTTAAAGTCACACACTATCCACTGAGTATCATCTATGTTGGACTCTATGTTGTTAGAGTCCAACATAGACTGATCTATCGCTTCATCTACGATGTCTGCCAATCTATATCTCTTCTTATCTATATGACCAGCTCCAGATGAGACCTCTTCTATAAGTGCAAACTCATTAATTAGACTCTCAAGTCGAATAAAAACTCTCTTTAGTCTCTGTTTTTGTTTAATCTCTTGCAGCATCTCTGTTGTGATTCTACCTTTGGCTATAGGTGTCTTTAGCTCATGCATAACATTGCGCAAAAACATGGTTCTTGACTCTATGAGTGCATTGATGCTTTTTCTAGCCCTCTCAAGCTCATTGGCAAGTGTTGCAATCTCATCAGATCCTTTGATAGCAAATGATAGATCTCTATCACCAGCAGCGTAACGGCGTAACTTTTTAGTTACAGCACGAAGAGGCTGAAGCTTATAGAGTATGAGAGCTACAGAGATGAGTATCACCAATATGATAGTAAGATAGGCACTTAACAGGTGGATTGGGAAATAGGGCTTTAAGGAGTCATCACACAGTAGAACCCTATTGCTTCTAGACTCTAAAAAGAAGTATATTTTCCCTTTTGATTCTAGCATAGTTGCCCTCATGCCTCTTATATCTCTTGTTGCTACAACCTGCTTCTGTATAAAAAGCATGGAGTCAATCACCTTGTTAAAACCGACTCTTTTAAGTACTTTTGCACCATCAAATGCCTCATTGATAGCAACAACACCATTTATAGGATAGAGATCATAAACTGCTAGATTTGCCTCTAGCGTAACCTCTGGTGTTCTCTTCATCATATGTTCATGATATATCTGAGTTATAACGCTATATTTGGTAAAGATATTGTTGATATGTTGCTCTTTATTGAGCTTGTAAAAGTTATAGAAGGTGTAGGTGACCAACATAAGGGTGATAGCAAAGGAGAGTAGTACCGTAAGAAGCACAGCATTGCTTCTCATTTTATTAGCTTATATCCTATGCCACGAACTGACTCTATGAGAGACTTATCTTCTAGCTTATTTCTAATACGCCCTACCATAACATCTATGCTCTTATTGGAGGAGTCCTCGTTAATAGCGTTTACATTATGGATAATATCTGCACGCGACACAACCATACCCTCTTTTTTGATCATAAATGCTAAGATGCCATACTCCGCATTGGTAAAGTCAAGTACTCTACCCTTATAAGAGATCTGCATAGCAGCCTCATCTAGCTTAAAATCACTAGCCTCTTGCTCTAGCTTCTCTTTACTTTTAGCAGCATATCGCCTAAGTACCGATGTTATACGCGCCTCAAGCTCTCGTGGATCATACGGCTTTGGCATGTAATCGTCTGCGCCAAGATCAAAAGCACTCACCTTATCGTTCACATCAGATCTAGCAGAGGAGATGATAATTGGTATATCTTGTCTCTCGCGTATCGCCTCACACACCTCAAGCCCATCCATGCCAGGAAGTGTAAGATCCAATATTACTAAATGGTACTCTTTCAGTTTTAAGATACTAAGTGCCTTAAATGGGTCATCTTCAGTCTCTATCTCATAATCAAACTGCTCAAGATACTCAGTAAGTATCTCCGCCAACTCCAGATCATCTTCTATCATCAATATTTTTTTCTTCATACAAGAAGTGTATCAAAACAAGTTTAATCTTAAGTAACTAAAGACTACTTATTGAGTATTAAGATCTCTTTGGTTGCTCAATGTCTGTAGATATGAGGCTATATTCATCAAAGATAGCGTAACGGCAAATATCATAAGTCCAGGGAAAAAACTGACCCACCAAGCTATATCCATAACCTCTCTTCCGCTACTTAGTATGGTACCCCAGCTCATCTGTGGGGCAACTATGCCAAGTCCCAAAAAGCTAAGAGCTGACTCTGCTAGTATCGCACCACCAACGCCAAATGTAAAGCTTACAAAAAAGATAGGTGCTAGTAGTGGAGCAAAGTATTTTAATACAATCTTACCTCTTTGCACTTTAGCAATCTGCAATATCTTAATATATGGCTTAGCTGCAATAGCAAAGCTCTCAGATCTGATAAGTCTAGCTGTGCTCATCCAGCCTGTAATCGATATCACTACAATAAGCACAAGAGCGGATGCATTTATGAAACTAATCATGGCAAGTAGTAGAAAAAAGGTAGGAAATGTTAAAAACAGATCCACTAAAATAACAAAACCTCTATCTACAACTCCACGCATATATCCAGCTATAGCTCCAAGCATAAACCCTATAAAAGTGGCAACAAGAGCACTTGCAAAGCCTATGAGAAGAGATATCTTACCACCCTCTATAATGCGTAAAAATAGATCACGCCCAAGTCTATCTGTACCAAAATAGAACTGTAGTGATGGTGGGCTAAGAATCTCATCTGCTCTCATCTTGTATGCACTATCTGTAAAAAACAGATCACCAAAACTCACAAAGAGTATGATTGATATAAGTAAAATAGTGGAACTTAGTGGAAAATCTTTACTCATCTAACACCACTCTATCTCACCTCTACTATGCTTTTTTAAGTATCTATTACATCTGCTAAAAACTTTAGAGCCAAAAAAACCTCTATATGCAGATAGTGGCGATGGGTGTGAACTTTGTAGTATGCAGTGTTTTGAGCTATCGATATATGAAGCTTTTTTTTGAGCCTCTTTCCCCCACAATATAAAGACAATATGGCTTCTATTTTGACTTAAAAACTTGATGCTCTCATCTGTAAGAGCCTCCCAAGAGAGGTCTTTATGAGACATAGGCTCAGACTCTCTAACACTTAAGATCATGTTAAGAAGAAGCACGCCACTCTCTGCCCAAGGTATCAGATCTTTATCGACTGATCTAGTGCAGCCCAAGTCGCTTTTAAGCTCTTTATAGATGTTTTTAAGTGATGGCGGCATAGGTGTTGATGCTCCAGTGCAAAATGCTAAACCGTTAGCTTGATGAGGCTGATGGTACGGATCTTGACCAACAATAACAACTCTAACCGACTCTGGAGGAGTAAGCTCATAAGCTCTAAATATGAGCTCTTGTGGCGGATAGACTACATGCTCTTGATACTCACGCTCCACAGACTCAAAAAGTTTTGTAAAATATGTACTATCTAGCCTGCTTATGAGAGCTTCTCTCCATAAAGGCGGTAGTTTTAGCATCTGTTCACCACTTTTATATTTATCATACAGTATAATAACACGATAAAGATTATAAAGGGCTATCAATGCCAAAGAGATTTAAGCTAAAACACTACATTAGCAATGCGTTTAGGGAGCTGTTTTTGTACCACCACAGCTCACTAGAGTTTCGTGCCAAACTTTTTGCCACAATCATTGTAGCTGATGGTGAAGTAGAGGAGCGTGAATTTGACCTTGTCAAAGAGGCTGGAATGAAGATCTACAATGATGAAGATCGTAGTGACACACTTGTGCTTACAACACGCGAATATGTCAATAAAGTGCTAGACAATAACGGTCTTGATATAGATAAGCTCATAGATGATATCATCAAAGATCTAAAAGAGATGCCACGATATGCTAAAAAGATCGACATAGAGCTACTTTCACCACTACTTGAGTGTCACAGTAGCTATGAGGCAGGTGTGTATCAGGAGAGAATTATAGAGTTGTTTATAAAACTAAAAGAGGAGTATGGTAGTGTCTAGGGCTCTTCTACCACACATAGATCGAAGGTCATTTATCAAGCTTAGCGCAGTAGCCTCTTTGACACTACTGGTTGGATGTGGTAGTGATGATAGCCCCACAGATAACACAACCAACCAAAAACTACTTCCGATTCCAGAGCTTTTACAACCAGATATCATTGGCAATGTAAAACATTATAATCTAACCATCAAAGAGTCAAAGCACCAATTTTTTGATGAGGCAAAAACAGATACATACGCCATAAATGGCACATATTTAGCTCCTACAATCAAAGTAATAGATGGCGATGAGGTCTCCATAAACTTTAAAAATAGTCTAAATGAGGCTACAACGATGCATGGACACGGCATGCATGTGCCAGCTAAGATGGATGGCACACCCCACCAAGTCATAGAGCCAGATAAGAGCTGGAGTGCTAGATACAGAGTCAAACAGAAAGCTGCTACAAACTGGTATCACCCTCATTTTATGGGAAAAACAGCTGATCATGTCTACAAAGGGCTTGCTGGATTTATCGTAGTTGAAGATGAGGAGAGTAGAGCTCTTGATCTTCCAGATCGTTACGGCATAGATGATATACCACTTGTTCTGCAAGATCGAAGGTTTGTAAACAGTCAATTTGACTACACTCCTACCATGCAAGAGGTTATGAGAGGATACATAGGAGACACTTTTATAGTCAATGGAGCCATAAAACCGACATTTGAGGCTGAGGCTAAAGAGATAAGATTTAGACTCTTAAATGGCTCCAACTCCACTGTCTATGAGCTAGGATTTAGCGACAATCGAAGCTTTAATCAAATAGCAACAGATAACGCTCTACTAGAGTCTCCTGTAGCTCTAAATAGAGTTACACTCTCACCAGGCGAGAGGGCTGAGATAGTAGTAGACTTTAGTGGCGATCTTGGCAAAAGTGTAGATCTATATGAGTACAAAAATAGCAAAACTTTTCTACAGATAGATATAAAAAAACAAGCAACCGCTACAACATCTCTTCCAAACAAGCTAACCTCTCTTGTGAAACTCAACCCTCTCAACAGCGCAACAAGTAGAACATTTACACTATCTGGAAGAATGGGTAGTTTTCAGATAAATGGCAAATCTATGGATATAGACCGCATAGATGAAGTTGTGCCACTTAATGCCATCGAGATATGGGAGGTTAAAAATAGTATGATGGTAGATCATAACTTTCATATCCACGCTACTCACTTTATGATTATTGAGCGAAATGGAAACAGTGCAGGCGTAGCCGCAAATGAGAGAGGATACAAAGATACCGTCTACATCAAGGGTGGTGAGAGTGTGAAGTTTATAGTTAAGATGGTAGACTATACCGATACAAAGATCCCCTATATGTACCACTGCCACTTTTTAGAGCATGAAGATAGAGGCATGATGGGACAGTTTGTAGTGACTTAGCCAGTTATATAAATCTGCAATAATCATTATTTTCTCACTATTTTTCAATATACTCTGATTTTAGACTCAACTAGGAGTTAAGATGAGAGAAAAGATAGCACAACTAGCCCTGCTTATAGTAGCAATAATAACACTTTTTGGATGCTCCACAAAGGCACCAGTAGCGCCAGATCGCGTAGAACAAGGTGACTACACCTATCTTAAAGAGTATATGAGGTGGTATATCGAAAAAGAGATGCAAAGTGAAGATATAGTTGGTCTAAGCATAGCTTTAATTGATGATCAAAAAATCATCTGGAGTGAAGGGTTTGGCTATGCAGATAGAGAGCTAAACATAAAAGCAACACCTCATACCAGATATAGAGCAGGCTCTATCACAAAGCTTTTTAATGCTATGGCTGTGATGAAGCTAGTTGAACAACATAAGATAGACTTAGATAGACCACTTGTAACCTACCTACCTCAATTTAGCATCAAAAGCCGTTTTGGCTCTACTGATGATATCACACCAAGAAATATCTTAACCCACCACTCAGGACTACCATCAAACTGGCTTGATCGTATGTTTGCAACTGATCCTATACGATATGATCAGATCGTAGATAAGATTACCGATACATATGTAGCATACCCTCCAGATACAATATTTGACTACTCAAATCTTGCCATAACACTTCTAGGACATAGTGTAGAGCTAGTAAGCCAACAACCATACACAACATTTTTACAACAGAGTCTACTCTTGCCTCTTCACATGAGCAACTCAGATCTAGATACAAGGCTTAAGGGGGAGATGGCATCTAAAAGCTACAGTGACAACGAGGAGATAGATGAGTATGCCATCGGACAGATTCCAGCAGGCGCTCTCAATACAACCACACTAGATCTAGCTAAATTTGCCATGATGATCAATAACAAAGGTGCGTTTAGAGGCAAAACAGTGCTAAAATCCGCAACTTTAAAAGAGATGTTTTGTGTGCAAAATAGCAACATCAAGCTAGATCTTGGTCAGAAAATGGGGCTTGGCTGGTTTATAGATGATAAGATCTTGCCAGATAAGCAGATGCTCTATTGGCATAGCGGTGCAACTGTAGCCCATATGTCATCATTTATGATTGCGCCAGAGTCTAAACTAGCTGTGATCGTCATGGCAAATAGTGACTCTTCAGACTCTACTAAGATAGCAAAAATAGCTCTACAGAAGGCTTGGGAACTCAAGATGAATCAAAAACTATCTTTCACAAAAGAGTCTGTATCATCTGCAGATTTTGAAGATACATATGCTACTGTAGCAGGAAAAGTTAATTTTATAAAAAAATCAGACAAACACTATGTGGCAAAAGCATCCAACAAGAGTTTTGATCTTACTCTAAAAAGAGATGGTGGATTTATGATTGAGTATCTTCTTTTTGGATTTATCCCTATTGGTGAAGATACATTAGGCACACTTACTCTATATGCAAAAGATATAGATGGCTCACATATCTTAGCTATTGAAAAAGATCATCACAACTATCTTATTGGCATAAAAGCTACACCAAAACAGATTCCAGATATATGGCACAACCGCTTAGGAGCGTATGAGTTACTCAACAACTTTGAGCCAAAACGCTTTAAAATTCAAGAGCTCAATCTAGAGATTGAAGATGGTTTTTTAGTAGCTAAAATTCAGAGTCATTATGGAGATGAAATAGTTGAGATCTTAGATATCATCAATGACAATGAAGTGATCATAGATGGTATAGGCATAAGTAAAAGAGAGACCATAAGAATCAAAGAGCTAGAAGATGGATCAACTCTACTGTTATATCAAGGGTTGATATTTAGATCTAAACAGAAAAACCAATAGCTATCTATTGGCAAATGGATTTAGCTTTAGTAGTAGCAGATCAGCTACAATATTACCAAGCAGTGTCAATAGCGCGGTTATCATCAAGATACCCATGATTACAGGGTAGTCTCGACTCAGTGCGCTCAAGAAAAATAGTTGCCCCATGCCCTCAATAGCATAGATCTGCTCAAGTATCACACTACCTCCAATGAGACCTGGTAGCGATAGACCAAGTAGAGTTATGATTGGTGGTAGTAGATTTGGCAAGATATATCTTCTAGTTAAAGTACTCTGGTCCAAGCCTCTTGAGAGTGCAAAAAAGTAGTAGTCGCTCTTTAGTATCTCCAGTGTCAATGAGCGTACATAGACAATCATAGATCCTATAGAGACAAAGACCATAACAGATATCGGCAACACAAGGTGCCAAGCACGATCTACATAGTAGAGACTACTACTCTCATCTATACCTATAGAGTTTATACCAGCTATTGGAAAGAGTTGTAGATTAAAACTCAGTATCAATATAAGCAAAAGTGCAAGATAAAATGATGGTGTAGCAAAAGATAAAAGTGATAACTGGCGTATAGCAAAATCCAACTTACTGCCGTAAGAAAGTGCTGCTTTTATGCCAAGATATAGACTGATTGCAAATACTAAAACTAGTGAGATGATATTTAGTAACAGTGTGATTGGTAGCCGTTTTAAGATCTCATCGCTAACATCAGCACCTGTAACAAATGAGATACCAAAATTGAGAGTTAGTATATTTTGCAACCAAGAGGTGTACTGCTCTATAAGTGGCTTATCAAGCCCATATATAGACTTTAATCTATCTATGCTATCTGCAGACATGTTGGGATTTAGTTCACCGCCACTTAAAAAACTATTTGGCGCTGCATGTATAGCTACAAATGAGATAATGGAGATAAGAGCTAGCATCGCTAGAGTATAGACAAGCTTATGTGCTACTACTCTTATCATCAGTATATTAAAATCTTAGAGTAAGGCGCGTCTGGATAGTGTTAAAAGAGCTGCCACTATTTTGATCATCTGCATCTGTGATGATGTATGCCAAAGTAGTCTCAAGAGGCCCGTAGTGAGTGGTTGCACCAAGTGCTATCTCGCTCATATCTGGTCCACTTGAATCTGCTACAGTGTAGCTTATGCCTAATGAAGCTCCAGAAGCATCTACATCAGCAGAGATTTTGTAGCTACTAGTATCGGCTGCGCTCACATATCCGTAGTTCCAACTAGCTTCAGTATATAGGTTTGATCTACCTGTACTAGTAGCAGTATTGAATCCAGCTGCACCAGCACTATCTACTGATGAGTAGGCTAGTTTGATAGATGCTGTATCCTCTTTGCCAATTCCAACCATGATAGCATACACATTAGAGTCGTATCCACCCTCAAGATCGATTGTGCTGTACTGCGCACCAAATAGAAAGCCTCTATGTGTAGCAACATCTGCTTGAACCCAGATAGCTTTAGCTAACTTAGATAGATCATAGTACCACGCTTGAAATGTCAAAGGTGAGTATGAGCTGTTGATGATACCAGCTGTATATGCACCATCAGTACCAAATGTTGTAAAATCTCCATCTTCATTTACAACAGCTGCGCTTGTAAACCCTAAACTCTTAAGAGCTCCAGTTGCACTAGCATCACCAAAGACCTCATTACCATTGCCATTACCAATATATGCAAAAACCATAGTTGTGTTTGGAAGATCTTTATTGAGCATTACTGCCGCTTCAAAGCTATTGCGCTCTATGGAGTGATCCTCTGTAAATGCCAACGGAGTAGATAGCTCCATGCGTCCTAGCTTGGCTGTAGATTTAGAGATAGATGTTGCTATCCAAGCCTCATTAAACCAAGATGCATTCTCAACCTTCACGCCTCCTAAAGAGTTTGGAAATGACTGCCCAGTCCCTGTAGTAGCGCCATGTGAGCCACCCCAAACACCGCCCACAAAGTTATTTTCAAGTCCCAAACTCGATACTCCTGTGTATGAGAGGTTACCCTTAACATTCTCCAACAACATAGCTGATGCGTTTACATATATGCTGCTATCTGCTGTTGAGCTATCTTTATCGAACAGATCACTAGTAGCATCTTCTGTCTGATAAAATAGATTTGCACTACCACTAACCTTAACATCCTCTATAGCAAAAGCTGATGCGCTCAACACAAGAGCTGCAAATATACTGATTTTAATTGATCTCATTGTATACCTTTATTTTTCTGTATTTTATCTAATTGTTGTTAAATCTATAGACACTTTTGCCTTTTTCATCTTTCTCAACCGCAGCTAATCCCATGATATTGTAGCCAGCATCAACATAGTGAATCTCACCACTAACACCAGATGCTAAATCACTAAGCAGATACATAGCTGAGTTGCCCACCTCATCTATGGTCACATTTTTACGCATTGGAGCGTTGACCTCATTCCAGTTAAGTATAGCTTTAAAGTCGCCTATACCCGCAGATGCCAATGTCTTAATTGGTCCTGCACTAATAGCATTGACTCTCTGCCCCTTAGCTCCAAGCTCTACTGCCATATATCTCACCGTGGACTCTAATGCTGCTTTTGCAACACCCATAACATTGTAGTTTGGTATATAGCGCACTCCACCAAGATAACTAAGTGTTAATATAGAGGCATTAGGTGCCAACACACCCTCTAGCCTATTGGTAAGATCAATCAAAGAGAAAACAGAAGTTCTAAGAGCTATATCAAACGCCTCTTGTGTAGTCTTTAAAAATGCATTTGTCAATGCCTCTTTTGGAGCATACGCCACAGAGTGCACAAGAAAATCTATCTCGCCATAATCACGCCTAATATGTTCTGCAATAGAGCTCATATGCTCTTCACAACTCACATCTAGCTCATATACACCTTTTGAGCCAAATGACTCTGCAATTGGTCTAACTCTCCTCTCTAATGCTTCATTGAGGTAGGTAAAAGCTAGTTCAGCACCCTGCTCTTTACACGCTTTTGCTATACCATAAGCGATAGATTTATCGTTTGCTAGACCTACTATAAGACCCTTCTTGCCCTTCATAATCATACTCTCTCCTTTATCTGTGTTGCTATATTGATGATACTACAAAAATCGTCTACATTGAGTGCGCCACTACCAATGAGAGCTCCGCTCACATGCTCTAGTGAGAGTATCTCATGAGCATTTGTCTTCTTTACACTGCCGCCATACAGTATGGGTGCTTTCACCTTCTGGGCTAGTGCGCGATGCACAAGCTCAATCTCACGACTCTCAGGTGTTACTCCGCTTCCTATTGCCCATATAGGCTCATATGCTATTAAGAGGTTTTTATATGTTGTGTCTATGCCATCTAGTTGAGAATCAAGATACTCTAACAAAGAGTCCACTCCATCTTCTCTCACCTCCAGTGGCTCACCTATACAGTAGATGATGCAGTACCCTAACTCTTTAAAATACTCAAACTTCTCATCTATTAGCTCTTGTGACTCACCAAACAACTCTCTTCGTTCAGAGTGACCTATAAGGATAGTTTTGATACCAAACTCATCCAACTGCTCCGTACAGATCTCACCAGTAAAAGCACCACTCTTACTAATCCAACAATTTTGTGCTCCGATCTCTACAAGAGAGACTCTCTCACATAAAGCAGATGCTGATGGAAGAACTATGGTCTCTAGTGGTCTATCTTGATCTTGTAAAAACTTCTCAACCCTATCTATATACTCTAAAGTTGAAGCGCGTGTGTGATTTGCTTTAAAATTTGCAACAATAGTCATGATAGCTGCTTTAATATAAGTGGCTTTACACCAGGCAACACCTTGCCCTCAAGCAACTCTAATGAGGCTCCTCCACCTGTGGATATAAAAGTGATCTCCTCATCTACTCCAACACGCTTCAATAGATCTGCCGTATCTCCACCACCTACAACTGTAGTAGCGTATGAGTCTGCCACAAAGTGTGCTATTTTGTTAGATCCTCGACTAAATCTATCCATCTCAAAAACACCCATAGGTCCATTCCAGAGTATTGTTTGAGCATCATCTAACACCTCACGATAGAGCCTAACAGTAGCTGGTCCTATATCAAGCCCCATCCATCCAGATGGTATCTCTTGAGCTGGTGTAACCCTACTAATAGAGTCTGCACTAAATGTTTGAGCAGCTACTACATCAACAGGTAAGTAGAACTTCACACCCAACCGTCGTGCCTCATTCATGATATTTTGCGCATCATCTAGCAGATCATCCTCTACAAGTGAGTTGCCAACATCATAACCCATCTGTTTTAGAAATGTAAATGCCATACCACCACCTATCAATACCTTATCTACACGCGGCAATAGATTGATTAGTGCTTCTAACTTGCCAGAGACTTTACTTCCTCCAACAATAGCCGCAAATGGTCGCACTGGTCGCTTTATGAGTGATCCAAAAAACTTGATCTCTTTTTGAAGCAAAAATCCAGCAGCTCTATGTTCATCATCAAAAAAGCTAGTTATAGCATCAACTGATGCATGTGCGCGATGACTCACGCCAAAAGCGTCATTAATATAAAACTCCGCCATATCTGCTAGTTTTTGGGCAAACTCACTAGAGTTTTTTGTCTCACCCTTCTCAAATCTTAGATTTTCAAGAAGTAGCACTTCGTGTCTTTGAAGAGCTGACGCCTTCTGCACAGCATCATCACCCACAACATCTGATGCTAAGATAACTGTTCGCTTCAAAATTTGCTGAAGTCTTAGATGTATTGGCTCTAATGAGTACTTTTTAAGCACTTCACCCTTTGGTCTTCCCATATGTGATGCTAAGATAACAGCACAATCTTGATCCAAACAGTAGTTTATGCTTGCTACAGCCGAACGAATACGACGATCATCACAGATATTACCAAACTCATCAAGCGGGACATTAAAGTCGCACCTTATAAAAACAGTCTTATCTTTTAACTCAAGGTCTTTGATGTTAAAAAGCTCCATTGCACTCTCCAAAGTATAATTAGAGCATGATTTTACCAAAGCTAAGATATAATTGCGGTAAAAATAGGGTTTATTGGTTGAGTATAGCTATATTTGGTGGATCTTTTGATCCTCCGCACACTGGACACAGATCAGTTGTAACAGAAGCTCTCAAAGAGCTTAGTATCGACAAGCTCTATATTGTACCAGCATACTTAAGCCCATTTAAGAGCAACATAGTCGCTTCTGGTGAGCTTAGAGCCTCTTGGCTTAGGAGAATATTTGCCGATAATGCTCAAGTAGAGGTGAGTGATTTTGAGATTATGCAAGATAGAGCAGTCTATACCATAGAGACCGTACTGCACTTTAGACAGATAGACCCTCACATCTACCTCATCATAGGTGCAGATAATCTTGATGAGCTTCATAAATGGTATAACTTTGAGCTACTAGACACTCTTGTGACTTGGGTTGTTGCTACAAGATCAGGAGATAAAAGTGCTAGCATGCTAAGAGAACTACAGGTAGATTGCAACATAAGCTCAACTGAGCTAAGAGATATCAAATGCACTCACATGATAGATAACATAGTGCGTGATGAGATTATAGATTACTACAAAACAAGGAAAAGATAGTGCAAAAACGGTTAGAGAAGATAGCTAGTATACTAGATAAAAACAAAGCAGAAGATGTTGAGATTTTTGACTTAAGAGATAGAGACTACTTTGCAGACTCCGTCATCATAGCCTCATCTATTGGAGAGAGGCACACAGAGGCTCTACTAGATCACCTCAAAAGAGATCTAAAAGGTGATGAGGAGTTTTTGCATATTGATGCAACAGCACAGTGGATAGTGGCTGATCTTGGTGATATACTGATACATATCATGATACCAGAGTATCGCTCTATGTATGATATTGAACTATTTTTAAGTAAGCTAGAGAGACGAGCTCAGTAAAGTTTTAGTTGATTTTCATTATCATTATAGATATTATCTTAACAAGGCATTAGTTGAAAACATTGATCGATTGTGATAGAGGTGACATAGTCACCATAAAGAGGCTCCATACAGCAGGAGAGCTCAAGCAGAGATTAATCTCTTTTGGTCTTATGAGAGGTGCTAAAGTTAAGGTTCTTGAGTTTGCACCTGCTAAAAAGACAATTGAGATCAAGGTCAATAGCACAAGAGTTGCACTGCGTGGTGATGAAGCTGCTCTAATTGAGGTCATAGATGAGTCATAAAGTCTTAGAGTGTCCACTAACAACAAAACATATCAAAATTGCCCTAGTTGGTCAGCCAAATGTTGGCAAAAGCATGCTCATCAACTCTATCAGTGATGCAAGACTACATGTTGGTAACTTTAGTGGAGTTACAGTTGAGAAGTGTGAGGTATTTTTTGACTACAGTGGATACAACTTTAGCATCACAGACCTACCTGGCACATATGCTCTAAACAACTACACCATAGAAGAGGGCGTTACTAGCTCATTTTTGCACTCTGCTGAGTATGATCTCATACTCAATGTCACAGACTCTACATCACTAGAGAAAAATCTCACACTAACTTCAGAGATCATGGGTCTTGGTAAAAAAGTTGTTGTTGCGCTAAACATGAGTGATGAGGCAGAAAAAGAGGGCATAGAGATAGATGAGAAGTATCTATCAAAGCTACTTGGCGTGAAGTGTGTCAAAGTTTCAGCTGCTAAAAAAACAGGGATAGAGGAGTTGCTTGAGAGTATCATTGAGAGTTTTGAGCACGCACATGCTAAACCTAAGATGATCTTTAGTGAAGCAGTAGAAGAGGAGCTACACACCATAAAAAGCTATCTTGATGCTCATAACTACAGCTCTATGTTACCAAATAGCGCAGTAGCCATCAATCTACTACAAGAGGATCTATGTAGTATTGAAGCTATCTCAACTGAGTCTCTATATGTAGATCTACAGCCCATCTTAGCAGAAGCAAAAAGACACATTCAAACACACCATGATAGTGATGATCTTAAAGAGATATGGGCAGAGGAGTATGCTGCCTTTGCTAGGGGTGTTGTAGCAGAGACACTAAAGCTAACAAAGACAGAAAAGCTAAGTTTTACAGAGCGTCTTGATACAATCTTGATACATCCGCTACTTGGTATACCAATATTTCTATTTTTTATGTGGGCACTGTTTCAGTTAACTTTTGAGATTGGTAGCATACCAATGGGGTATATAGATGCTCTTTTTGGTCTGATTGGTGAAGCAGTTGGTGGACTCATAGCACATGATGAATTACGATCACTTATAGTAGATGGGGTTATTGCAGGAGTTGGTGCTGTTGTGCTTTTTATACCAAATATCATCATACTGTTTATAGGTATTGCTCTACTTGAGTCAACTGGCTACATGTCTAGAGTTGCATTTTTATTAGATGGTATATTTCATAAATTTGGGCTTCATGGACAATCTTTTATCCCTCTAGTAACTGGATTTGGCTGCTCTATACCAGCTTACATGTCTGCTAGAATCTTAAAAAATGATAGAGATAGACTGCTTACACTCTTTATCATAGGATTTATGAGTTGTGGGGCTAGACTGCCTGTATATGTACTATTTACTGGAGCTTTTTTCTCTCAAAATGTAGCTGGTAATGTACTATTTGCTATCTATATTGTTGGCGCTATCTTAGGTCTCATAGCAGCAAAAATACTTAAAATGACTGCATTCAAAGGTGTAGATGAGCCATTTGTCATGGAGATGCCAAAATATAGACTACCATCACTCAAGCTCATAAGCCACACAGTTATCAACAAAACTTGGATGTATCTCAAAAAGGCTGGAACATTTATAGCACTAGCATCTATGTTGGTCTGGTTTTTAAGCAACTATCCACAACAACCAGTACTACAACAAGAGTACAGCATCAAAATAGAACAAGCTAGCTCACAAGAGAGCATAGTAGAACTTAAAAACCTACTAGCAAAAGAGTCTCTTGAGCGTAGCTATCTTGGAGAGATAGGCAAGTTTATTGAACCAATCTTTGAGCCGCTTGGTTTAGACTGGAGGCTAGCAGTAGCTCTACAGACTGGCTTAGCCGCCAAAGAGGTTGTGGTATCTACTCTTGGGGTGCTATACGCAGTAGGAGATAGTAGCCAATCACAAAACTCACTAACAGATGCTATAAGAGAGAATGTGCCTTTTGCATCTGCAGTCTCTTTTATAGTAATCATTATGATTTATCTACCATGTTTGGCTGCTTCAATCGTCTTTACACGCGAAGCTGGTGGTATCAAGTACTTCTTCTATCTGCTTCTATTTACATCACTAACAGCCTACTTTTTAGCTTTTATAGCGCATAGAGTAGCTCTGCTACTATAGTAACAGATATCTCAATGCTAACTCTCTATAAAAGGATAAAAAAATGGCAAAAAAAACTTACCAAGAGCAGATGCGCTCCTCGTATCCAGATCATCCTACCATAAAGCCAATCGCTCCAGATATGGTAAAAACTTGGGGAGAGGGTATGCAGGTGATTCCATCTCCTTTAGAGATCAGAGAGGTGATGAGAAGTATACCCAAGGGTGAAGTAATGAGCACAAAAGAGCTGTGTGCTATTTTAGCAAAAAAGCATAAAGTAGATATCGCTTGTCCTTATAGTGTTGGTATCTTTATGAATATTGTAGCAAGAGCTATAGAAGAAGATGAAGATGACAACACCCCTTGGTGGCGAACTTTGGGAAGTAAAAGAGAGTTAAAACCAAGATACCCAAACGCACCAGATGAGCAGATGGCACTACTAGAAGCTGAAGGATTTTCGTTTGAAAAGAAGGGGAAAAAGTGTGTTTATTGGGTGGTTAAATAAAAAGATGTAAAACTGATAGCTCCTAAGAAGTTTAAGCCAAACAGAGGTAGTAAAGTTGCAAATGAGTAGGTGCCTCTTAGCACCTACTCTTCAGGACAGCCATATATAAGACATCTTAGATGCTCTTTATACTGCTCGTGATCATACTGCTCTACTCTTGCCACGCCCTCTTCTACAGCCTTTTGGGCTACAGCTGATGCTACCCATATAAGAGCCTCTTTATTAAAAGGCAGAGGGATTATATGCTCTTTACCATACACAATATGCTCATTATGGTACGCCGCTTTTACATAATACGGCACGGGCTCTTTTGCCAATGCCGCTAAGGCCTTAGCAGCTGCCATCTTCATACCTTCGGTTATTTTACGCGCTCTTACATCTAGTGCGCCACGAAATATGAATGGAAATCCCAGAACATTGTTGGTCTGATTTGGATAATCTGATCTTCCAGTAGCGATAATAGCATCATCTCTCACCTCCTTTACCTGCTCTGGCAATATCTCAGGAGTAGGGTTTGAAAGAGCAAATATGATGGGCTCATCTGCCATAGATTTTACCATATCTTGACTCAGTGCACCCGCAACACTTAGACCTAAAAACATATCTGCACCATCTACTGCCTCACTCAGACTTCTCTTAGTAGTCTCTATGGCAAACTCTTGCTTATAAGAATTAAGATCATCTCTATGAGTTGAGATCACACCTTTAGAGTCACACATTATGATATTTTTCACACCTATATCACGATACATCTTAGCACAAGATATACCAGCTGCTCCAGCTCCATTGATGACTATTTTGATATCTTCTGCTCTCTTGTTAGTAAGCTCAAGAGCATTTATAAGACCTGCGGTGGTGATAATAGCTGTCCCATGTTGATCATCATGAAAAACAGGAATATCTAACTCTTCTTTTAAGATCTTCTCAATCTCAAAACATCTTGGTGCAGATATATCTTCAAGATTAATACCTCCAAAAGTAGGAGCTATGGCTTTACAAGTTGCTACAATCTCATCAACACTTCGCACACTAAGCTCTATATCAAAAGCATCTACATTGGCAAACTTTTTAAAAAGAACCGACTTGCCCTCCATAACCGGCTTAGATGCAAGCGGACCTATATCTCCCAAACCAAGAACAGCACTACCATCACTCACAACAGCTACAAGATTAGCACGATTTGTATACTCAAATGAGAGCTTATCATCATCTGCTATCTCTAAACATGCAAAAGCTACTCCAGGCGTATAGGCTAGAGAGAGTTGATGCTGAGACTCACAAGGCTTTGTTAACTCAATACCTATCTTGCCACTTTTGTGATACCTTAATGATTCATTTTTACCTATTTTTGACACATCTTATCCTAATATTTTATTTAACTTACATACCCTACTACAACAAAAGCTAGAGCTGCTATAGATGCACTAATAAGTGCATATGGCAACTGTGTTTTAACATGCTCTACTACTTCACACCCGCTAGCAAGTGAGGAGATTATAGTAGTATCAGAGATAGGTGAGCAGTGATCTCCAAACACTGCTCCAGATATAACAGCACCTATACAAAGTGCTATATCTGCATCAACTCCAACAGCCAGCGGTATTGCAACAGGTAACATGATACTAAAAGTTCCCCAACTAGTTCCAGTTGAAAATGCCATGATAGCACTCAATATAAAAAGAGTAGCTGCTAAAAATCGTGCATCCAAGGTATCAGATAGTACCGATGCCAAATAGAGACCGCTCTTCAACTCACCTGTTACATGCCCTATTGCAAATGCAAGTAAAAGGATAAATGCTATTGGTACAAGCTTATAGGCACCTCTTAAAGCTACACCACTCCATGTCCATATACTCATGTTGGCAGATCCCACATAGTAGACTAGCATCAATAGCAGTGTTGTGACTAGTGTATAAAATATCGCACTTGAACCACTACCTTGAAGTATCTCTCCATCACCACTAATATACAAAAAGACAAACACTAAAACCACCATACTTACAATTGGTAGAAACATATAGAGTGCACTTGCAGTCTTAGGACTGCTTAACTCACTCTGATATGTAGTAGCACTTGTAGCCTCTCTCATAGCTCCTATCTCTAAGTTAAAATATATAAAGCAAAAAGTTACAACAAGAGCACTTTGAGCATAAAAATTATAGAGTAGTGCATCTATAAGTAGCTCCATTGCATCTACATCAAGCAACTGTAGCGAGATCTGTGTTGTAATAAGCCCAAGTAGAAGTGCACCCCAGCCATTGATAGCAATCAAAGAGCATATAGGTGCTGAGGTAGAGTCACACACTAAAGCTAACTTAGCAGGTGGTATGTGGTACTGTTTGACAAAAGCTCTACCAACCGCCCCACTAATCAAGGCTGTGATAGATGACTCTATAAATATCACTATGCCTATAACATAGCTCAACATTAAAGCAGATTTTTGTGATGTAACAATAGCTTTTTTATTCTGCACATACTCAACAAATCCACCTACGCCACCACTATGCTCTATGAGTGCCATAACACTACCAACAAGTAAGGCAAAAGCCAAAGTCTTGACTATCCACGGTTCTGTAAATAGTGTAACAACTAGATCAAATAGCGCCTCAATACTTTGAGCTACAGAGAATTCATTTAAGATCAAAAGCGCCAAGACAATACCTAAGCTAAGTGAAAGAGCTACACTTCTAGTATATAGAGCTAACACAATTGCTGCTAATGATGGTAGTAGTGATAGTGCTGATAACTCTATATGCTCTCCTTTAATAAAATAATGATACCATGTTTTATGATAAAAAGTTTGATAATTATATTAACTTGTAGCATAAGTATCTTTGCCAATCAGATTATACTTGTTGTTGCGGATGATTTTAATAGCTCCAAAGCTATGCTAGAGCGATATGAAGATGGAATATTACTAGGTGATGCTATTGAAGTTAACATAGGTAGGCATGGTCTTGGATGGGGTCTCTCAAAGATAGAGCTGGAGCACAATAGTAGCGATCCTATTAAAGTTGAGGGTGATGGGAAGGCTCCTGCTGGTATCTTTAAACTCATCAGTGCATTTGGATATGAGCAAAATAGATCTTTAGATATCGCCTACCAAAAAGTTGATAAAAATCTAATATGCGTTGATGATAGCAACTCAGATGTATACAATCAGATAGTAACCCTAACTCCAGTAGAGCCAAAAAGCTATGAGATAATGCGTAGAGATGACCATCAGTACCGTTTTGGTGTAGTAGTGGCGCACAATACAAGCGGCATAAAAGAGCGAGGTTCTTGTATATTTTTACATATACAAAAGAGTCCAGATAGCCCAACAGCAGGATGCACAGCTATGAGTGAAATACAACTAAGAGAGATCATAGGTTGGCTAAATATAAAAAAATCTCCCACTCTAATTCAGATACCCTCATCTGCCTCTAAAGAGACTCTTAAGCTATATCCATATCTTAAAAAATCTAAACTCCTAGCAGAGCCAATAGACTAAAACCTAAAGCCAAAATGCAGACCAGGCTCAAACAGATAGTAGTTTACGGATCTATTATCTACCTCTTTAAAAGAGTCTGGGATATTGGTGTTGATGGGCCAATAATTAAATGCTACAGATGGCTCTAAAAAACAGCGCTTATTGAAAAACTCAAAGCGATAACCGAGTCTAAGCTGAAGATATAGCTGAAAACCATCGCCTATTTTTCTATCTTTTAAATCAAAAAATTGCTGAAAAAATGGTGTTGCTTGTATCGTCGAATAGAGACCCTTCCAGTAAAACTGCTGATGACCTATGCCAATACCATAGGCTTGAATTTTACCTGGGTATGATCTACTTGAAGAGCCATATGTGCCCAGTGGCTCATAATATGTCCAGGTAATCGCCTCAACTACAATAAAACTTTTTGGCACATACTCATATCCGTAATTTAACTGAAAGTAGCGTGGAGGATCTTCTTGAGCAAAATTACCCAAGAGAAAAAGTGAACTCCCAATAGAGTGCTGTCGCTTTACATTCTGAGCTAGTAGCAACGAGTTAAATAAAATCGATAACACCATCAATAGTAAAACTCTATTTATACTCATGATATCTCCTTATATCGCTATGATAGTACAAGAAGATGAGAGAAAAATGAGATCTACGCTCTTTATGGTTTTAAGATTGGTAAAATATACAAACTATCTAATAGCTCATAGAGCCTGCGTTAAGCAGTCCTACTGAGACTGATACAAATGCCATCAATATGCCAGCAGAGACTCTATCGTCTTGAATCTGTGATCTAAGTGACACTCTACTGCTGTATCTAGTAAGAGCGTAAGCTAATGATAGCTGTATGGACATTGCCACTACTGCCCAGATCAGAAAATCCAAATATGATACCGAGCTAAGCAGCGCACTATATAGAGGGATAGAGAGTCCAAGAACTGCTCCTCCAAACCCTATAGAAGCAGCCAAATTGTTCTTATTTAAGATAAGATCATAATCATCATATGGGGTAATCTTGGCATATAGATACAAAAAGAGTACAACAACACTCACGGCGGTTACAAAAAAGAGTATAAATGCTAAAAATGAGCCTACAAACATAATCAAGTCCTTAAAAATAGTTTTGAAATTATAGCTAAATTAGGCTAATTAAGATAGCTTAACTGCTGCCTTAATAGCATTGATGTAGCTTGTAGTACTAGCTCTGTTTTTATATGCTATATCAAATGCTGTACCATGGTCTACAGATGTACGCACGATGGGTAGATTGAGTGAAATATTGATGCTCTGATCAAAATAGAGAGCTTTCAGTGGAGCTAAGCCTTGATCATGATACATGGCTACCATATAGCTATGCTTTGCAATAGCAGCTGGTGTAAATGCCGTATCTGGCACCAATGGCTCTGTGAAGATATCGGCTCCTATATGAGCATTTGCTATCTTAGCTGCTGCTGCTATCTCAATCTCTTCAGAGCCCAATACCCCACCATCTCCCGCATGTGGATTGAGGGCTAGTAGTGCTATGCGTTCTGCTTTTATGCAGCTATGCAGTGTTATTAGAAACTTAGATAGAGGCTCTTTTTTTATCTTTGAGGCTACATCTTTAAGTGGCACATGCTCTGTATATAGAGCCACAAAAAGCTTCTCACATCCAAGCATCATGATAGCATCTTGCCTAAAATATTGGCGTAAAAAATCAGTATGTCCTACAAATTTTAAGCCCGCCTTTGCCCACGACTCCTTATGTATAGGTAGGGTCACAATAGCATCAACCATCTTTGACTCTGCTAGCTCTACTGCGTTGTAAAATGAGTCATAAGAGTATCTACCACTTTTGGCATCTATAGATGATGGTTCTATGCTAAACTGCTCTGATATTAAATCTGAGAGTGTAAAACTAGATGGTATCTCTATGTTTAGCAGACTCGATGCTTGGTATAGCATCTGTTTATCTATACAGTAGACAATGTCACACATTAAGCTTATAGTACTGTGTGAGCGCAGAGCTATCTCTATGCCTACGCCATTAAGATCACCTACACTAACTGCAATCTTTCTCATCGCACAACTAGTTTTCTCATATCTTCAACAGCAGTAGCTAAACCTGTATATATAGAACGCGCTATAATACTTTGACCTATATTGAGCTCAAATATATCATCTATAGCACACATAGCAGATACATTATGGTAGTTCAACCCATGCCCAGCTGCCACTCTAAGACCTAGTAAAGATGCATGTTTTGCACTTCTAGTAAGATCATCAAGCGACTCTTTAAGGGCAACTTGAAGCTCATCGCGTGGTAGATCAAGCTCATCTATACTGTGGTGAGAGTATGCTAATGCGCTATTTAACATGGCATAGATATTGGCATATCGTCCAGTATGTAGCTCTATCATCTGCGCCTCTAATGCACATGAGTGCTCAACTTGATGTTCATCTGGATCTATAAAAAGTGAGACCTCTATATGGTTAGATTTTAGCTGCTCTATAGCATCAGACACAAGTGCACTAGAGTTAATCACATCAAGACCACCCTCTGTTGTCACCTCTTCTCTCTTCTCTGGTACAAGTGTTACTCTGTGTGGTTGCATCTGTAGCGCTATCTCTACCATCTGTGGATCAATGGAGCACTCAAGATTGATAGGTAGTGGTGATGATGTTATGATGCGTCTGACATCTTCATCTTGTATATGTCGTCTATCTTCACGAAGATGAATTGTAATCTGATCAGCTCCATTTTGAGCAACCACCCCAACTGCTTGCAGTAGCTCTGGATTATTTATGCGTCTAGCTTCACGCAAGAGTGCTATGTGGTCTATGTTGACACCTAATGCTATCTTATGATGATCGTTTTGCATAAAAATCCTTTTTAAATTCGCTAAATTTATCTGCCAATATCGCCTCTCTGGCACACTTCATAAGGTTAAGATAGTAGTGCAGATTATGCAGTGATGCCAATCTAGCATAACTGATCTCTTTAGCGCGAAATAGATGGTTTAGGTATGCTCTTGAGTATCTTTTGCATGTATAACACTCACACTCCTCATCAACAGCACTCTCATCTAGTTTGTATCTAGCACTCTTAATACTCACTCTACCTCTGCTTGTAAAGAGTGTGCCATTTCTAGCATTTCTAGTAGGCATCACACAGTCAAACATATCAACACCGCGCTCTATGTTCTCTATGAGATCTTCAGGAGTACCAACACCCATGAGATAGCGTGGCTTGTTGTCTGGCATGTGCTCTATAGTGTGCTCTACGGTCTCATACATATCTTCACTACTCTCACCAACACTAAGCCCACCAATCGCAAAGCCATCAAATTCAAGTGCACATAACTGTTTGGCTGATCTAGTGCGCCATAGCTTATCTGTACCTCCTTGGATAATAGCAAATAGATTTTGAGTAGAGTCTGCTGATTTAGTGGCATTATGATACTCTAATGACTCTTTTGCCCATGCCGTTGTACGCTCTATGCTCAATGCGATACGCTCTTGTGTAGCTGGAAGTGCTACTAGATCATCTAGTACCATCATGATATCAGAGCCTAAGTTGCGCTGTATGTCGATCACTTTAGATGGAGTAAAGTAGTGTTTTGAGCCATCTATATGACTTCTAAACTCAATACCTCCACTATCTGCTTTTGAGATATCGCTTAGGCTAAATGCTTGAAATCCTCCGCTATCTGTTAGAAAACTATTTGGATATGTACTAAACTTGTGTAGTCCACCCAACTCTTTTACACTCTTATCGCCTGGTCTTAGATACATATGATAGGTATTAGCTAGTATGATTTTAGTCTCTAGCAAATCTATCATATCACTCATATCTAAAGACTTTATACTCCCAACAGTACCAACGGGCATAAAAACAGGTGTCTGGATGGTTGAGTGTGCTGTTGTTATAGTACAAGCACGCGCACTACCACTTACTCCATCTAGCTTAAATTTCATACACTAGCTCTTAGAAGAAGATCATTATAATTAAACCTACCAAAATCTAACACAAACTCTCCGCTATGTTGCAGTATCCTCTCATCACTCCCATACGCTTGTGCAAATCTCTCCATAACTCTCTTTGTCTCATCTTCTGTATAGTGATGCTGATGCAAATAGTGCTTTAGCTCCAATTTTGGTTTTTTTAAATGGTGTTGTGATGTCAGATTGGTGCTGCCATTTAACCTATTTCCAATAAGATCTAAAAATGATTTAATCTGCTCATCTTTGCTCAAATAGACCCTCTCTATAAGATCTCTCTCATCGCGCAACATCTGCTCTTTTTGCTCGCCCGCTCTCTCTAGCTTCTGCTCAAGATGCTCTATGCGCTGTTTTAGCTCTACTATCTCATCTTTGTATATCTGCACAATCTCTAGCTGCTCTTTAGGCTGCCTATCTTGAGAGGTAAATAAAATAACAGTTTGACCACTCTCATCTATGGCTGTTTGCAAGCGATTTGCACGGATTTTGGCTCTAATCATCTGCGGGCTCATCTTAAATTTTTGTGCATACTCATCTATGCTAAGAGTCATCTATCTGCTCCTCTCTAGTCTGTAGATATCTTCTATGCTATCTGCATCAGTATGTGTTAGATAGTATCTAGTCAATAGCTGATTTAATCTATTTTGATTAAACCTCCAGAAGTGTTCGCTATCAAAATCTCTATGTGCTATCATCAGATCTGCTATCTGTTTAGAGTTGAGATTAGAGTTGTTGTGCTCACATATGACTCTAATCATTAGATCTGTAAGCTCATCTAACGACGCTCTATCTGTGTCATCATCTGCTAACGCTTCTGTTGGAAAAAATTTATATATTTTGTATATTGCCAAGCAAAATGCTAAAATAAAGACAATAAACATCACTGTTTGTAAAGACATAAGCGTATTTTAGCCAATTTGGTGTAAAATCATACAAATATTTGAAAAAAAAGGTGAGTTATGGCAGTAATTGGCATGGGTGATATCAAAAAAGGTGTTCGTCTGGAGATCTCTTCAGTTCCATATAGGGTAGTTGAGTTTCAACATGTAAAACCTGGTAAAGGGGCTGCATTTGTAAGAATGAAGGTCAAAAGCTTTATCAATGGCAAGGTGATTGACAAGACTGTACATGCAGGAGACAAGTTTGAAGTTCCTGTATTGGAGTATGCAACAATGCAGTACCTCTATGATGATGGTGAGATGTTGCAATTTATGGATACTACATCATTTGAGCAGATAGGCTTAGAGTATGATCAGTGTGAAGAGGCTATGAAGTGGCTCATAGATGAGACTCAAGTGCAGATCATATTTTACAAATCAAAAGCGATAAGTGTTGAAGTTCCAAGCGTAATGGAGTTGAGCATTACGCAGACTCCACCAAACTTCAAAGGTGATACATCTAGCGGATCTAAAAAACCTGCAACACTAGAGAGTGGTGTAGTTATTCAAGTGCCATACCATGTCTTAGAGGGTGATAAGATCAGAGTCAACACAGTAGATAGCGAATACATAGAGAAGGTAAAATAAGATGAGACCCATACACACTTCAGATGCACCAGCAGCGATAGGTCCATACTCACAAGCTATGATTCATAATGGACTTGTCTATACATCGGGACAGATTGCGCTCACACCAGATGGTGAGATGGTTAGCGATGACATAGCGCTTCAGACAAAACAGGTGCTTAAAAACTTAGAAGCTGTGCTAGTAGAAGCTAAAAGTTCACTGCAAAATGTCATAAAAACAACTATCTACTTAGCCGACATGGATGATTTTGTAGTTGTAAATGGACTATACGAGGAGGCATTTGGTACACATAAGCCCGCCAGAGCAACAGTAGCTGTAAAAACATTGCCAAAAAATGCTCTTGTAGAGATAGATGCCATAGCTACTGTAACATCTTATAGCTTTTAGAGATAGCGCTTAACCTGATCTTAAATATATTTAAGCTAAAATGCGCAAATTATTAAGATTTGGGAGCCTCTATAAAGATTTAGAGAGTTACCAGTAGACTCTTTTTGGTTGCTATATGGATATAATTATCTTCATATAGAAGTTAAAAAAGAGCTCTATCTACAGGCTATATGCCTGATCGTCATTAGTGTTTTTGCGCTGGTAACTCTCTGAGTCTTTAAGAGGTTTCTCTATCTTTATCACGAAGGAGATTTTTATGTACGCAATCATAAAAAATGGCGGCAAGCAGTATAAGGTTGAAGAGGGTGATATCATCTCTTTTGACAAGATGAGCCTAGAGGCAAAAGATAGCGTAGAGTTTAAAGAGGTTCTAGCTATACATGCTGGTGAGCTTAAAACTGGTACGCCATTTATTGCAGGTGCAGTTGTGACAGGCGAAGTTATCAATGAGATGAGAGAGAAGAAAGTTCTTATTTTCAAAAAGCGTCGTCGTAAAGATAGTAAAGTTAAACGCGGATTTCGTAGAAGCGTAACGCGTGTTCGCATAACTAAGATAGCAGCATAAGGAGAGAAAGATGGCACACAAAAAAGGTCAAGGTAGTACACAGAATAACCGTGATTCAGCTGGTCGTAGGTTAGGCGTTAAAAAGTATGGTGGTGAGAGTGTTCGTGCTGGAAATATCATAGTTCGCCAAAGAGGCACTAGAATTCATCCAGGTAAAAACATAGGCATGGGCAAAGATCACACTCTATATGCTCTTATAGATGGCATTGTTGCATTTGAACGCAAAGACAAGACGCGTAAACAAGTTAGTATTATTGCCGCTTAAGTAGAGCTTGTTGCTCTGCTTTAATTGACTTATACACCTTTTCTCTACTATTTCCACTTTTCTTTAAGATTTACCTTTGCTTAAACACCAAAATTAGTTATACTTTTATTTAGAATCTTTTTTAGTGAGGTTGCAGTTTGAGTAGATATATGGCTATTGCCGACTTTTTAACTCTATTTATAGACAATGAAGTACGAAAGTGTGGATTTAAAAAAGTTGTGCTTGGGCTCAGTGGGGGAGTAGACTCTGCTGTAGTTGCACTACTGGCACACAGAGCCTTTGGTGATGATCTCTTATGTATCAAAATGCCATCACACTACTCATCTAAAAGCAGCTTAGATGATGCTGATGAGCTCTGTGCTAAGTTTGGATTGCGAAGTGAGACTCACTCTATTGCCAAATTACTACAAACTTATGAGAACGATCAGATGAGCAGACTTAGAGTTGGCAACTTTAGCGCTAGAGTTAGAATGGCAACACTATTTGATATCAGTGCTAAAGAGGAGGCTCTTGTACTTGGCACTAGCAATAAGAGCGAGCTCATGTTGGGCTACGGTACGCTATTTGGTGATCTATCTAGCGCTATAAATCCCATAGGAGACCTCTATAAGAGTGAAATTTTTGAACTTGCACGCTATCTTGGTGTATGTGAGTCTATCATCAATAAGCCACCATCAGCAGATCTATGGGAGGGACAGAGCGATGAGGAGGATCTAGGGTACAGTTATGCTACTCTAGATGCAGCTCTTGTAAAGCTAGTTGAACATAGGGCAGCGGCAGATGAGCTTATAGCTGATGGATTTGATAAAAGATTAGTAGATCTTGTGGTTGCTAAGATCTATAAAAATCAGTTTAAGAGAAAGATGCCAATTATTGCTAAATTGACAACACGCACCATCAACCATGATTTTAACTATCCACGAGATATTACCCTTTAAGGAGATTGAGATGAAGATACCATTTTTTAAACAGAATATAGGTCAAAAAGAGCAGAGAAAGATAGAAGATATCTTAAACAATAGCACACTAGCGGTTGAGACTCTTGAGTCGAGTTGTGAGGATTTTCTTGGAGCCTCTTTTGCACTTGCAGCTTCACATGGAACAGCCGCTCTTCATCTAGCCATGCTAGCAATTGATCTTAAACGCGGAGATAAAGTTGTCTGCTCAGTCAATGCTCACCCATCTGTACCTGAAGTAGTAAGACACTTTGATGCAGAACCTATCTTTATAGATGTTGATGAGTGGACATACAATATAGATCTTGATAAACTAGAGAGCTATCTTGAAGAGCATAGCGTCAAAAAGCTAAAAGCGGTTATAGTCTCATATATTGCAGGTCAAAGTGTAGATATAGATCGGCTCTATAACATAGGCAAGATATATAATGTTAAGATAATCGAAGATGCTGCTGATGCTTTTGGAGCGACCTATCAAGGTAAACGCATAGGCTCTTTGGGTGCAGATATTACATGCTTTAGTTTTAGCCCATATCTAAAACAGAGTGTAAGTAATGGCGGTCTATTTGTGACTGATGATGAGGAGCTTTATGAGCGTGCAGCACTACTTAGAAACCATGCTATGGTCTATGATGAAGATGATCTTGGGTACATATATGATGTTGTAGATATCGGCAATAAGTACACTATGAGTCCACTTGAAGCCGCCTACAATGATGCTCAACTATCAAGAGTGCCATCAGCCATTAAACGCCAACAAGAGATAGCTGCCACATACAATGAGAAGTTAAAAGCCATCTCACACATTACACTACCAGAGGTGCATCAAGATCATAGCTACTCAAACTATATCATCAAGATAGATAAAAACCGTGACTCTTTTGCAAAATCAATGTTAGACTCTGGCATTGAGACAGGGCTTCACTATATACCACTACACCTTATGAGCTACTACAAGAGCAAATACTCACTACGGATCAATGATTTTCCAGTAGCTCTTCGTAACTTCCAGCAGGTGTTATCGCTACCTATATATGAGGCTCTAAGCGATAAAGAGGTAACATTTATCTGTAAGACTATCATAGAGATAGCTGACAAACGGGTTTGAGACGATTTTTTATCTTATGGGGTGAGCAGTACCTCTACTCTCCAACCCCTCTACAAAAACTACTATCAACCCTACTACTACCGATAAGTTATCTATATTGTGCTTTAGCATTTTTGCGCTATCGACTAAGTCTGGAACTCGATCTAGGGGTGCCCATTGTTAGCATCGGTAACTTAAGTGTTGGTGGAAGTGGCAAGACGCCACTCACTAGCGCATTGGCACAAAGATATAAACATAGTGCAATTATATTGCGTGGATATGGGCGCAAAAGCAGAGGTCTTCAGGTAGTAAGTGATGGTAGCAGTGTGCTATGTAGCGTTGAGGTAAGTGGTGATGAAGCCATGGAGTATGCTCTTAGAGTACCATCATCTATCATCATAGTCAGCGAAGATAGAGTCAAGGGTATCATAAAAGCTAAAGAGCTTGGAGCTAAAGTTATATTTTTAGATGATGGGTACAGTAAACATAACATCAAAAAACTTGACATCATCATAGAGACTAACACTATATCTAATAGATGTTTACCATCAGGCGCATATCGTGAACGGCTATATAGCAACAAAAAAGCTCTAATTATAAGAGATGGCGTAGAGTTTAAAAGGGTAGTTAAGATCAAAAATCCAGATGATCACATGGTGCTAGTAACTGCCATAGCTAGAGCAGATAGGCTAGATAAATATCTACCTCAATTAAAAGGTAAGTACTACTTTGAAGATCACCACTATTTTACTCTCAAAGAGTTACAAGATGCTCTAGACAATAGTAGCGCAGATAAAATCCTGACAACTCTCAAAGATTATGTTAAAATGCGCCAGTTTGATTTAGAAATAGCTATTATTGAGCTTGAGATTGAGCTCAATAAAAGTCTAATCAATAGTGTCGATAGCTACATAAAGGAGCAGATATGAAAACCAAGATAGATACAGTCAAAACACTACTAGAAGCACTCCCTTTCATAAAAGATTTTAGCGAACAGATAGTTGTCATAAAGTATGGTGGAGCAGCACAAAAAGATGAGAGCTTAAAGGCAAAGTTTGCCAAAGATATACTGCTTATGTACTTAGTTGGCATACGCCCCATCATAGTACATGGTGGTGGTCCAAAAATCACACAGATGCTAGACTCACTTGGAGTAGCTACTGAGTTTATAGATGGACAACGCGTAAGTACACCTGAGGTGATGCGTGTTGTTGAGATGGTACTTTGTGGTGATATCAACAATGAGATAGTGTCACTCCTAAACGCACATGGCGCTAGAGCTGTTGGGCTCAATGGCAAAGATGCACACTTCATAACAGCAAAGCCAAAAGATAGCGCCAAATGGGGTCTAACAGGCAACATAGATAATGTAAAGGCTACAGTAGTGCAGCGAATGATAAATGAGAAATTTATCCCTGTGATCGCCCCCATAGCAGCATCAACAACCGCTGGACATCCAGGCTACAATATCAATGCAGACCTATGCGCTTCACAGATAGCTATTGCGCTTAAAGCAAAAAAAGTGATCTTTATGACTGATACTACAGGAGTTTTAGACTCAGACGGCAAGCTTATATCAACAGTAGATAAAGCAAGATTAATAGAGCTTAAAAATAGCGGGACCATACATGGGGGCATGGTGCCAAAAGTAGATGCCTGCAAAGAAGCGATAGATGGCGGGGTACAAAAAGCTCACATCGTAGATGGTCGCATAGAGCACTCAATCTTACTAGAGCTCTTTACTGAAGATGGTATTGGCACACAGATAGTGTCCTAAACTTACCTAAAAACCTTTTTGTAAAATGAAAAATATAGACAATGCAATATGGACAGAAGATCTAAGATCGATAGAGTGGGGTGAACTATCTACCCTGTATCAGATAGCACTACTAGGAGACAAATCACCCAATATGCTAAAAAAAGTGTTTAAAAATAGCATGTTTACATATTTTATTTATGACAACAACAAACTTATAGGTGCAGGTAGAGCATTGGCAGATGGTGCAGATAGTGCTTATCTTTGTGATATCGCTATACATCCTGAGTATCAAGGTATCGGACTTGGCAAAGAGATAACTAAAAAACTGCTTGATTGTGTAAAGAGTTACAATAAAATTATTCTTTTTGCAAGTATCGGGAAAGAGGGATTTTACTCAAAGTTAGGTTTTGCAAAGATGACTACTGCTATGGCTATATTTAAACACCAAGAGCGTGTTATGGAGATAGGATTGATAGAAAAAGATGAAATTTAAAGAGTTTTACAAGTAGCTCTTTTTTACCTTACTCTTAATATATCGCTATTTTTGTTACATGTTTAACTGATTTTTCAAAATATTTTTGTTTAACTTTTAGATACTCTTTATCAGCAAAAAACAGATTCATAGAGTCCTTATCTAAAAAAGAGATTAAAAACACTCTATTGATTGGATCATCCGTTTTGGATTTAAGAGCCTTTGAAATTATAAAATCATACTCAAAGTTGCCACCATAGCTTTTAAGAATTGACATATTATTTAATCCTTATTTTTTCAAAAAATACTTTATAAAGCGAAATTAGATGCAACCATATAAATATAGGTGCAGCAAAAAATACTGCTAAAAACAGATTGTGTCCCGAACCAATATCCCCTAGTATAACAAA
>Ga0256834_1000090_pt1 | contig 61408 bp, 54 predicted proteins | sample 4281140metaG_FD_190536 | JGI IMG/M metagenome (GOLD analysis project Ga0256834, IMG submission 190536) | Hydrothermal vent microbial communities from East Pacific Rise, Pacific Ocean - 4281-140 | ecosystem: Environmental > Aquatic > Marine > Hydrothermal vents | place: Pacific Ocean: East...
GGCGCCTTGCCTGATGCAGAATCGAAGCCAGACGGACTCTTCCAGTAACCGTCGTAAGCGTAGAACTCAAGTTCGTAACCCTCGAAGTTACGTGAAACTCGCAACGACCATTCATCATCACTGAACCAGTCATCGGGGCGATCAACCTTGATCACGGCATCGTCGCCAGCTAACTTGTTTAAGGCCGGGTTCCAGTAGGAGAGACGTTCACCGCTGATAAACCGATCAGCATCAAAGCGTGGCGTATAAACCAGGTCGATGTTGGCCCACTCAGGAAAAAAACTTACGAAGATTGCATCGGATGGGGCTTTGAGATAATCCACATCCCGACCGCTGAAAAAAGCCTGCCAGTCTTTGGGGAAGAGGTCGTTGATAAAGAGCAAGTCGCCTGTACCCCAAGTCAGGATTTGCCGACCGAACTTGACATCAGCCTGATCATGCGGCGAAAAGCTCAGATTCGCCTCGCGCAGATCAAGCCAGCCGCTGCCGTCTTCCAGGTCAATATCATCTTGATCAACGACATCATCGTAATAGATGTCTGTTTTCAGTTGCAGGGTCGCCCAGTCGCCCATACGGCTGAACTCAAGCTGCACCCATTTGATAGCGGCAATATCGGTACTGAAACGGTTCCAGGTCAAACCTTCTACTGATAAATAATTGATGGCATCGGCAAGTTTATACCAGGAGGAAAGCGTTTCAGCATCGATCTCTGTAGCGACCTGGGCCAGTTCGGCAAAGTCAGATTGACCGGGGTTGCTCGCTTACAGAGTCAGGTAGGCCGTATAGGTGCCACCGAAATGCCGGTTGAGAACTTCATCGGCAACCCGCACCGGATGATCTGGAGTAAACCACTTGACGGGGTTATCATTGACGCGAATGGTGCTGATCCCATAGAGGGCTATAGCCATCAGCAGCAAAACTACGCCGACAGGCGCAATCAACTCCCGATTGATAATGACACTCTTGCCACGCTCATCGAATAAGCGATTCGGATCATGGCTGAAGGCGCTATTCAAGAGCCTCTGCCAGAGGCCAGGGCCGACGTATACTGAAGTCGGTAAGGAAATTTCATTTCATAAATTCACCTGTTATACTTATTAGTCATATTCAAAAAAACACATATAACGTTTTTTTGATCAAGTTAACGCTTCTTGTATTAAATATGTATCAAAAAGCTTTCTTTTTCACCAGATTATTCAAAAAAAGCAAAAATACTTTTAACAGGTCATTTCCAATAATAATTTCAAAAAGGTTCAGGCTATGTTTGACGATTGATTTAAGATGTTGTAAGTGATAAATCAAGAGCTTAACTTACAAAGATGTTGCAGGGTTGGCCTGTTGGCATCAACAAAAAAAAATAAACAAAAAAGCTTTGACATACTTCGTGAGGATTCATTAGGATAAGCGGTAATTCCTCCAGCGGATTCCCCATAATTATGGACTTTGTACTTAATCTTTTAAATGACGAGATTCGTCGCGTCGAAGCACAGTTTCGTGAGGATCTGACCTCACGCGTACCGTTGATCCGTAAGGTTGGCGAATATGTGCTGGCTAGCGGTGGCAAGCGTGTGCGTCCGATGATGTTGTTGCTCAGTGCCAGACTTGCTGGTTATCAGGGTGACGCCCATATAGGTTTGGCCAGTGTTGTCGAGTTTATCCATACGGCAACTCTGTTGCATGATGACGTTGTTGATAGTGCTGTACTGCGACGTGGACAGGATTCCGCCAATGCTGTCTGGGGGAATGAAGCCAGTGTTCTGGTTGGTGATTTTCTCTTTGCCAAGTCGTTCTCCATCATGGTGCGTGCTGGCAACTTGAGTACTCTTAAAGCTCTCGCTGATGCTACCACCCATATGGCAGAAGGAGAGGTACTGCAACTGATCAGTACGAGTGACGTTGAAATTCAAGAAGAGCATTATGTTGAAGTTGTCCAGAACAAGACGGCGGTGCTGCTGTCAGCAGCTAGTCGTTGCGGGGCGATTCTTGGTGGTTGCTCTGTCGAGGATGAAGAGGCTTTAGCGGCTTTCGGTATGGACCTCGGCATCGCCTTTCAGTTTATGGATGACGCCCTTGATTATGTCGCCGACCAGACTGAATTTGGTAAAGAATGTGGCCATGATCTGCTGGAGGGCAAAGTTACACTTCCCCTGATTCACACCTTGAGTCGTTGCACTTCTGAAGAACATGAGAAGGTTACTGCCATTGTCGAGCAGGAAGTCCTGCCTGATGCAGATCTGCAGTATGTTGTCGCCCTGATTCATTCCTATGACGGTATCGACTACACCAGGAAAAAGGCAAAAATTCTGGTTGAATCAGCCAAGAGTCATCTTGTTGCATTTGCTGAGTGCCCGGCCAAGGAAGCCCTGGTCAGACTGGCAGATTACGTTGTCAGTCGTACTCATTAAACGGTTAAGTTTCCACTTCAGCAGGTGCCCCGTTGTAACTCCGTCATATTCCCACCACAAATAACGTGTTTTAGCTTTTTTAACGTTATCCCCCCTGTTTAAAGCCATTAAAACGATGTTTTTTTTGGCGCGATATTTGCTCTGTCTTTGAATGTCACGTGTCTCCTTAATTTATAGAAGCAGGGATATCATGGAGAATGTTCAACTTGTCCATCAACTTAAGTGTGCCTTTGCAGGTGACGAATACTTGATCGAGGTATTCAGTCGCCCCGATGGCAGTCACTTTGCACGCACAATTTTCAGTCCTCAAGATGTTATCATCAGTGACGGTGTCACTCTGGAAGAAGTTCTTCTCAAACATCAGGATCTGTTGCCGCTTGCCATACATTCCAGACGGATGCCTTTCTCGTCAAGACTGATCAACTGATTCTGACTTCTTTTGTGAAAATCTTGGTACCCGATCAGGTACCCCTCCTGTTATACTGCCCAGATGCCCCGCCTGTCTTTTCACAAGAAACTCCTCTATGTCTTTTGTAGCCTGACTTTGTTGCCGCTGATTCTGCTGGCACTTTTTGCCGGCCAGAGTCTGGATACAGTTGAAAAGATATTACGCGTCAGTGCTATCAAAGCCTTGGATAAACAAGCTTTGGAGACCCTTGAATTACGAGCCGTCATGGTTGCAGACGAGGTGCGTACATTTCTGCGCAGGGTCGAGAGTGACCTGGGGACCCTGTCACAATTGCCCGTTGAGCCGGAGAAGTACCTCTGGTTTATTCAAAACCACCGTCGGCCGATTTGGGTGCGTACAGGCACAGGAGCCAGTCCGGGCCCACATGAATTACGTCCACCTGTAAGTCTTTACAAGGAAATTGCTTTTATTGACCCGAATGGCACTGAGCGCCTGCGGATTGTTGACGGCGTCTTATCTGAAGATCTGCGTGATGTATCTGACCCTGCCAACACGACCTATCTGACGGAAACCTATTTTAACTCAGCGCGAAAGCTTCCGAAAGGTCAGATCTATGTTTCACATGTAACCGGCTGGCATGTCAGTAAACAGGCACAGCTTGCTGGAGCAGCGACCCCAGAAGAGGCCATTGGCGGGGCTTCTTATGAGGGGGTGGTTCGTTTTGCACAACCGGTTTTTGCGGAAGACGGCCAACTTCAAGGAGTAGTCGTTCTCTCACTGGATCATCGCCACCTGATGGAGTTTACTCAGCACATTGCTCCTACAGAAGAGAGGTTTGTTACGTTTCCTTCTTATCAGAGTGGCAATTATGCCTTTATGTTTGATGATGAAGGCTGGATCATTACTCATCCAAAATTCTGGGATATCAGAGGGCTTGATAAACAAGGTAACCTTGTGCCTCCATATACTAAGAATTCCAGCCCGGAGTCGATTGCCACTGGCGCTATCCCTTATAACCTGCGTGAAGCAGAGTTTATTCATCCCAATTACCCGGAGGTCCATCAATCTGTACTTGGTGGTCGTTCTGGTGTCGTGGATGTTACCAACGTTGGTGGGTCAAAGAAAATCATGGCGTTTGCACCAATTTTTTATGATACAGGTCCTTACGCAGAAACAGGAGTTTTTGGCGGTATAACGATTGGTGCCGAAGTGAAGCAGTTTCGTAAAATGGCCGAATCTGCTTCTGCGAATATCAGCCTGCTTTATAAGGCATTTTTGACCGGCGCCTGGGTGTTGATCGGGCTGACGGCTTTACTGGTAGTTTTTGTCGCTTATCGTCTGGCACAAAATATCACCAGCCCATTGTCAACTCTGATTGCCGGGACTCAGGAGATGGCACAAGGCAAGCTTGGGACGCAAGTGGAAATCGCCAGCCCGGTTGAAGTCGCTGAGCTAGCTGCAGCATTCAATACTATGGCAAGGCAGCTCAATGAACGTCGTGAGAGACTACTCAAGACGTTGGCAGTTTTGCGGCTTTCGCGTAAAGAGATCAAGCAGGAGAGGGATTTCAAACAGACGATTGTTGAAAATGTCGATGTTGGGATCTTGACACTAGACAGTACTCAATCTGTAACATCACTGAATGGTGCGGCACGAGCAATCCTGAAAATTAAAGATGAGACAAAAGGGCATTTACCGCTTAATGAGATTTTGCAGGATTTCCCGGAACTGCGCGAAGCCATTTCTCAGAGCATGGAAGTTGAGCGTTGGAGTGACTACGCTTCACTGGAAAGAGCCGGCCGAATGTTGACTTATCGATTGGCTCTACATCAGCTTTCCTCCAGTGGGGAGGGCGGCCACATTCTGACCATTGAAGACTTGACGGAACGGGTCAGCTTTCGTCAACAGATAGCTCGCTTTGAACGTCTTGCCTCACTAGGTCGCCTTTCTGCGAGAATTGCCCATGAAGTGCGTAATCCGCTGACCGGTATAAGTCTTTTACTCGATGAACTGCACGATCGCATGCTTGCCCACCCTGGAGATCAGGCTCTGATTCAGCGGGCGTTGCAAGAAATTGAACGACTGGAGGGATTGGTTAATGAACTCTTGAATTTCGCTTCTTTGCCTGATATTCGTATGACTCAGGGTGATTTTGCCGTGATTCTACGTGATACGCTCTTCCTGATGGGTAAGCAGTTCCAGCAGCAGCAGATTCAACTCCACGAAGATATCCCCGAGACGTTGCTTTTGCCACGCATGGCTAGTGATAGGTTGAAACAGGCGATCTTGAATCTGCTGACCAATGCTTTGGATGCTATGCCGGATGGCGGTGAATTGTGGATCTCTGCAGAACGTATTACAGACGGTATCCTGATGACGATTCGTGATACAGGGCAGGGGATCTCTGCTGATCGACTCGCTCTTATTTTCGAGCCTTTTTATACGACCAAAGGGGAAGGGACAGGTCTGGGACTCTCTATCACCCACACTATTATCACCAGTCACGGCGGTCGTATAGAGGTACAGAGCCAGGTGGGAGAGGGCAGCGAATTTAAGGTCTATCTTGCTGATAGTGGCCAGAATTAGCCTTGCGGTGGATTTTTGCCTCTTCAGTTTGGGCCAAATTAGTAAAAAAGGCTACTTTCAGCCACTTTTCTTCTTGTCACCTATCATTAACGTCATTAAAATACTTCCTAACTCTTTCGACAGTACCTAATCGAGGTTATTTCAATATGGAACGCATTCTGATCGTGGATGACGAAGCTTTTATCCGTGAGAATCTTGAAAGGATCCTCACGGATGATGGTTATCACCCTTACTCTACGGATAATGGTGATGACGCAATCAAGGAAGTCAGTGAAGCGGACGTCGATCTGGTCCTGCTCGACTTGAACCTTGGTGCCCAGAGTGGCCTCGATGTACTACGAGCCATGCGTGAGATCGATCCCGGAGTTCTCGTGATCATTATCACAGGTTACGGCACCGTTGAAAGTGCTGTAGATGCACTGAAGCTTGGTGCTTATGATTACATCAAGAAACCTTTCAAGGCGGATGCCATCCGTCTGATTGTCCGTCTGGCTCTGGAGACGCAGAACCTGCGTCGCGAAGTTCGCCAGTTGCGGCGTGGCAGTCAAACTCGAGAATTAGCCGGAGACAATGTTATGGTCGGCTCCAGCGAGCAGTTGACACAGGTTTACCGGCAGATCCGTGAAGTTGCCAAACATGGAACATCCACGGTTCTTATTACTGGTGAGTCAGGCACCGGTAAAGAGCTGGTGGCCAGGGCTATTCACCAGATGTCGCCTCGCAAGGATCGGTCTTTTGTTGAAATCAACTGTGGATCATTGCCATTCAATTTACTGGAAACAGAACTCTTCGGGCACGAGCGGGGTGCGTTTACCGATGCAAAAAATCGTAAAATTGGTCTCTTTGAAGAAGCCAGTGGTGGCACAATCTTCCTTGATGAGATTGGTGAAATGGATCTGAATCTTCAGGTCAAGCTCCTCAGAGTTCTCGAAGATCGCAGAATCCGCAGATTGGGTGGTAATCGAAATATCGACATTGATGTCCGGATTGTAGCGGCGACTAATCTTGACCTTAAGGAGGCACTTGAACAGAAGCTCTTTCGTGAAGATCTTTTCTATCGACTCAATGTCTTTCCGATCCATGTACCACCTTTGCGTGATCGTCGCGAGGATATCCCGCCGTTGCTGGAGTTTTTTCTCAAGCACTACAGTGAAGAGTTCAATAAGAATATTCGTGATATTTCTCGCGCCGCTCTAGATCTCCTGATGCGTTATCACTGGCCGGGGAATGTGCGTGAGCTGCGTAATGTTGTGGAGCGCATTTGCATTATGCACAACCAGGAGACAATCACGCCGGAATGTCTGCCTCGTGAAATCTGGGGCGACAAACCGCAGAATGAGGTGGCTTTTAATTACCAGATTCCTCCAGAAGGAATATTATTTGAGGAAATTGTCGGCCGCCTGGAGAAGGATCTGATCGCTCAGGCGGTTGGTATCACCGGTGGCAATGTTGCCAAAACGGCACGTATGCTCAGCTTACCTCGTGGGACTTTGCGTTATAAAATGGGGAAATATGGCTTAATAGAGGCTCCTTGAGCGTTGTAGGTCTCAAACCCCATAACCTGGAATTGTTTTGCAACGACAGAAAATCATCATCGAAGGGATTGTACAGGGCGTCGGTTTCCGCCCATTCATTTATCAGTTGGCCAAACGCTTTGGGCTGACCGGATCGGTGTGCAACGATACCCGTGGGGTAATGATCGAAGTTGAGGGGCAAGTCGGCGCCTTACATAAGTTTGGCACCGCCATCCGTAGCGAAAAACCACCACTGGCTGTTATTCAGTCTCTTAACACCCAAGAAATCCCCATACACGGGACAACAGGTTTCGAGATATTGCAGAGTCGCGTTGACGAGACTCGCCGTGTGCAGATCGCACCGGACACCTTTGTCTGCGATGATTGTCTGCAAGAACTTTTCGACCCCGCTGATCGTCGCTATCATTATCCTTTTATCAACTGCACCAATTGCGGCCCACGTTACACAATTGTCACCGGCACTCCTTACGATCGATCACTGACGACTATGGCGGAATTCCAGCTTTGCGACGCTTGCCAGGCAGAATATGACGATCCGACATCACGCCGCTTCCACGCCCAGCCGAATGCCTGCTCTGACTGTGGTCCAGGATTGCGGTTGCTTGCTGCCAAGGGACAACCAGTCACCAGAGAAGATCCTCGGTTTGATCCACTCTCTGAAGCAATCAGTCGACTCAAGAAGGGACAGATCCTGGCAATCAAGGGGTTGGGTGGTTACCATCTGGCGGTTGATGCTGGCAACCAGGATGCAGTACTTGAACTTCGCCGCCGTAAGCAGCGTGACGAAAAGCCTTTTGCCTTGATGACAGGTAATCTTGAGACGGTGCGACGTTTTGCTCGTGTCAGTAAAGATGAAGCTCGCCTGCTGCTGGGGGTAGAGCGTCCAATTGTGCTCCTGCAGAAGAGGGCAGATCACAAGCTTGCTGAAAGTATCTCACCGGCCAACCGCTATTTTGGGGTCATGCTCCCTTATACCCCGTTACATTTCCTGTTGTTGCAAGACGATTTTGAGGCTCTGGTGATGACCAGCGCCAACCTCTCTGATGAACCGATCGCCTTCGAGGATGATGAAGCTTGTCAGCGCCTGGGAGAAATCGCTGATGCTTTCCTGATTCATAATCGCCGTATTCATACCCGTACTGATGATTCAATTGCACGGGTGATGGCTGATCGGCCGCTGTTGTTGCGCCGTTCGCGTGGCTTTGTGCCGCGTGCGGTGGCCTTGTCGGTGGAGAGCCGATCTGTCCTGGCAGTTGGTGCCGAGTTGAAAAATACCATCTGCCTGACCCGGGGCGATCGTGCTTTTTTGAGCCAGCATATCGGTGATCTGAAAAATCTCGAGGTCTATGATTCTTTTAAGCAAACCATCAATCATCTGCAATCGATTCTAGAAGTTCGCCCGGAGCGGATCGCTCACGATCTTCACCCTGACTACTATTCAACCAGATATGCCATCGAGGAAAGTGGCTTGCCAACTGTTGCGGTGCAGCACCACCATGCTCATCTGGCCAGTTGCCTGGCCGAGCATGGCGTCGAAAACCCTGCCATTGGTGTCATTTTCGACGGTATTGGTTATGGAACAGACGGCAAAATCTGGGGTGGCGAATTTTTGGTTGGAGACATGAAGAGCTATGAGCGGGTTGGTCATTTTCGCTATCTGCCAATGCCGGGAGGTGATCTGGCGACCAAGGAACCCTGGCGGATGGCTTTGAGTTGCCTGCTCTCGATCTATGGGGAGATACCGGACAACGTTAAGATCTTTGACAGTATTGCCGAAACCGAGTTGCGTCTGGTTACTCAAGCGACCAGGAAAGGAATCAACGCACCGCTTAGCTCCAGTTGCGGCAGACTTTTCGATGCTGTCGCCTCCCTGCTCGATCTGCGTCAGAAGGTCTCCTTTGAGGGGCAGGCCGCAATGCAGTTGGAAATGGTTGCTGACCCGACCCAAACACAATCTTATACGTATCTGTTGTCGCAAGACGCTGATCAGATCATCTTCGACCCGCGACCACTCGTTGCAGAGATTGTCGTCGATCTTGAAGCAGGTGTCTCAACAGCGTTGATTGCCGGTCGATTTCATGCCTCTCTGGCGGACATGATTAGAGATGTCTGTTGCCAGATCAGGCAGCAGACGGCTCTTTCCCAGGTTGTTCTTTCCGGCGGGGTTTTTCAAAATGCACTTTTGACCGAGATGACTTTGGAGCGTCTTGAAAGATCAGGTTTTAAAGTTTTTACCCATTCACTCGTTCCACCTAATGACGGTGGCATCTCTCTAGGGCAGGCGGTTGTTGCGGGCCTGCGCCATATCCAATGAGGGTCTTACTGCAGAACCTGAATCTCCAGAAATCCCTTGCAAAACTCCACGGAATGGAGGGAATCTGTAGGGCTAAGGAGTTCGGGTGCCTTTTTCTGCTGACTCTTTTGTGGCACGACAAAAGAGTCAGGCGACGAGCAGGGGCGCAACCCTGCGGTCTTGGTCTCTTAGCGCGTTATTGTGATGCATCAAACTTCTGTTTCAACTGACTCCATTTAAGGATTTTTTTATCCGCAGTTATCAGTGTTGCCCCATTCTCAAGTGCTGTCGCAACAATCATACGATCAGCAGGATCACCGTGGAAATCTTTAAGTTGTCCCGCTTTAACTGCCGCAGAGCCGGTTAGCGGAATTTCAATGACACCATCTCGCAACAGATCACGTCGCCAGGTATCGAGCTCAATATGAAATTCAAGTCGCTTTTTGTCGATCAACATTGCAATTTCCCAAAAGGTGATTGATGCTACGGCTAATTGACCCTCGGCAAGGGATTGATTGGTTTTTTTGAGTGATTGACTGCCAAGTTTTTGATTTCCCTCAACAATCCAGATCAGTACGTGGGTATCAAGCAGGACCATTATTCTGCATCCCAGGAGACAGCAACGGGATCGATTAAATCATCCTTGCTGAAGACGGTATCCTTCTGTTGACCGAAAAGGGTTTGGGGTATTTTTTTATATGCTTTGAGGATAGAGACCGGTTTGCCATTTTTTGTAATGATAATTTCCTCCCCTGTTTCAGCGACTTCATCCATTAAATGGAGGCATTTTGCTTTAAATTCTGATGCTTTGATTGTTTGCATATCAATACTCCTATCGTTAAGCAGAGATTACCATGGTCATGACCATGGGTCAACATTGAAGAGAGACAAACTGTCGCGACAGCCTGAGTACATGATATATCTAAAAAATGTAATGTCTCTCTCGACCGTCAGCCTGGTTGTGGTTATAATGAACTTTGTCATTTGGTTAGCTCCATAAACCTTCATCATGTTTATCCTCCGGACATGAATTTCGTCAGATAGGAAAATGATAATGAAACGATTGTGTTATTTGTTGATTTTATTGCTACTCTGTTTTACCGGAACAGTTCTGGGCAGCAGTACCCTTGAAGAGAAGGTTATTGAACATACGTTTGCCAACGGTTTGAAACTTATGGTGGTTGAACGACATGATACGCCAATTGTTTCGGCCTATATCACTATCGGCGTCGGTTCGGTACATGAGACCAGTGAAACCCGTGGTGTGGCTCATCTTCTTGAGCATATGTTGTTCAAGGGGACCAAAACCCTTGGGACCACCGATTATGTTAAAGAAAAGCCGATCCTTGAGAAGATCGAAAGGGTCGGTAGCAAGCTGGATGCTCTGCGCCTTCAGGTTGGTGCAGACCAGTCACAGGTCGTTGCCCTCGAAAAGGAATTGGCAGATCTGCAGGCAGAGCACAAGCAGTACGTGGTCAAGGATGTCTTCTCTAACATTTATTCTGAGAATGGCGGCTCCGGGTACAATGCTTTCACCAGTAAGGATTTGACCACTTACCTGATTTCCCTACCGTCGAACAAGATGGAGCTCTGGGCGCTGATCGAATCTGACCGGATGAAGAACCCCATATTACGAGAGTTCTACACCGAACGGGATGTGATTCGCGAGGAACGGCGGCGTTCCTACGATACTAATCCGCGCCGGCGGCATTACGAGAGCATGATAAACAATGCTTTCAATGTGCACCCTTACCGCAATCCGATCATTGGCTGGCACTCGGATATTGCCAACCTGAGCCCACAAAAAACCCGCGAGTTCCTGCACAAATACTATGCGCCTGTAAATACCGTGATTGCCTTGGTCGGAGACATCAAGGCGGCAGATGCCATCGCTTTGGTGGGTCGTTATTTTGGTGATATTGCACCTGGAACCCCGGTTCCTACCGTTACTGCCGTGGAGCCTGAGCAAAACGGTGAAAAACGGATTGTCGATATCTTTGACGCTGAGCCGCGGCTGGCGATTGCCTACCATAAACCGACTATGCCGGATAAGGTTGACTATGTCTTTGATCTGATCGACCAGATTCTTGGCAACGGGCGTACCTCACGGCTCTATCGTTCGCTGGTGGAAGAACAGCAGCTGGCAACCTCGGTATCCGTCTACGGAGCTCCGGGTTCACGTTACCCCAACCTGTTTGTCATTGATGCTATTCCGCGTTATCCGCATACGACAGAGGAACTGGAAGTTGCTATTTACGCCGAGCTCGACAAGCTCAAGAAGGAGCTGGTCGATGAGACGGAGTTGACCAAAGTCAGGAATCGGCTGGTGACCGATCAACTACGGCAGCTCAAAAGTAACTCAGGTCTGGCCAGGCTGCTGACCAGCTATCAGTCGCTTCTGGGAGATTGGCACTACCTGGTCACTTATGCCGCTGAGATTGACAAAATCACTGCTGAAGATATCAAAAAGGTTGCCAATAAATACTTTACTTCAGCCAATCGCACCGTTGTTGTTCTAAAAAGGGAGGACGCATCATTATGATTTTCTCTCGTTGTCTGCGTGTTTTCCCTTCCTGTATTGTCACCCCGGTATTTCTGGTTGCACTGGTGTTTCTGGTCAGCTGCACGGCCCCATTGCCTGAGAGTCCTGATCAGCTCCACTACCCTGCTTTGGATTTCCAGCTGCCTGAAGTAGAAACACTGGTGCTTGACAACGGCATTCATCTGTATCTTAAGGAAGACAATGAGCTTCCCCTGGTGCAGATGACAGCCATGATCGGATCCGGAGGCATAAGCACTCCAGCAAATAAGATCGGTTTTACCCGCCTGTTCGGTAGTACCTGGCGCACTGGTGGAGCCGGAGACCGGACTCCTGAAGAGCTGGATGAATACCTTGACCAATTGGCGGCTGACCTGAGTGCCAGTATGGGACCTTATACAGCACAGCTGGATATTTCCTTGCGCACGGAAGATCTGCAGAAGGGAGTGGCCGTGCTGGGAGACCTGCTGCGCAGGCCGGGGTTTGCATCGGAACGACTTGAACTGGAGCGTTTGCAGGCACAGGAACACCTGCGCCGCCAGAATGATAGTCCTGGTGCTATTTCGAGACGCCTTATTATGGCAGCTCTTTATCCTGACCATTATCTAGGATATTCTCCAACCAAGGAAACCCTGTCGGCAGTTACAAGGCAGGATATGGTTGATTTTCATCAGCGATATTTTGCTCCTAACAATCTCTGGATAGCGGTGTCAGGCGACTTTGACCGTGAGAACCTTTTGCAAGTTTTTGAGCAAACCTTTGGCGACTGGGGCAGACAAGAGGTTCCCGAACAACAAATACCGCCGATTGTGCAACCGGAATCTGGTTCAATACAGGTGGCTACTAAAGATCTCTCACAGACCACGATCGTGATCGGCGATCTGGGACTGACCAAGGATCATCCTGATCAGTATGCTGTCCGTGTTCTCAACTACATTCTCGGTGGCGGTGGCTTCAATTCACGCATGATGCGCGAAATCCGCTCGAACCGTGGTCTGGCTTATTCGGCCTACTCTTACTTCCAGGTAGGTCGTCGTCTGCCAGGTCCTTTTATCGCAGGGACTGAGACCAAGAATGTCTCCGTGATCCCGGCACTTAGCCTGACACGTGAAATTATGGTAGATTTACGTAATAATTTGGTGACGGATGAGGAATTGCAGTTAGCGAAAGAAAGCCAGATCAACTCGTTCGTGTTCGGTTTTGAAAATACTCATTCTGTGGTCAACAGACAGATGACCATGGCTTTTTACGATTATCCGCAAGATTACCTGGCTCGTTACCGTGATCGAATAGCTGCTGTGACGGCAGCTGATGTACAACGAGTGGCACGTGAATTTATCGATCTCTCCCGGCAGCAGATTGTTCTGGTTGGTAATTCGAAAGAGTTCAGGAAGGGCCTTGCTGAGTTTGGTCTGCCGGTAGTTGATGTCAATCTGGATTAACGGTTGATGTTGATCTGGATTAACGAATTGTGAGGTGCGTTTGAGTGTCCTGAGTACGATTATTGATCGTAGCCGAAGTTTTCTGGAACATGACCTCTGGGAGATGGATACTTCTGACCGACGCTGGTGGCGGCGTTTCCTGCTCAACCAGGGACAAATTCTGACTCTGGTCGTGCGTGGTTTTCTTGCCGATAGTTGCATGTTGCGCGCCTCGGCTCTTACTTTTACCACCCTGCTGTCCCTGGTGCCGCTGCTGGCGCTGATGTTTGCCGTCCTCAAAGGCTTTGGGGTCCAGAATGAGCTGGAACCGCTGTTACTTGAACAATTGGCAGTTGGTGGCAATGCGGCTGTTACCCAGATTGTCGAGTATATTAACAACACCAATGTCGCACGTCTTGGCACCTACGGATTGCTCTTACTGATCATCACAGTACTAAACCTGCTTTCAAACATCGAAACATCATTCAACAGCATCTGGGACGTTGAGGAGACCCGTCCGTTACTGCGCCGTTTTACTGACTATTTCTCAGTAGTAACCATAGGCCCGCTCTTCGTGGTACTGGCCATCTCCATGACCAGTACCTTGAAAAGCCAACAGCTTGTGCAAACACTGCTGGAGTACGAGTATGTCGGCGAAGTATTCCTGTCACTTTTTGAGGTTCTGCCGTTCATGGTGATGTGGCTGGTTTTTGCCGGACTTTACCTGTTCATGCCGAATGTCAAGGTCAGCCCACGGGCAGCTTTGATCGGTGGGGTTTTTGGCGGCACTCTCTGGCAACTCAGCCAGTGGGGTTATTTGAACTCTCAGGTTGGTGTAGCGCGTTACAACGCAATTTATGGGACTATGGCGGCCCTACCAATCCTGATGGTCTGGATTTATCTTTCATGGATGATCGTTTTGCTTGGTGTGGAAATGACCTATGCTACCCAGAACCTTCAAGCTATCCGACAGGATATTCGCGGCGCGCGGGTGAATTTTGCCAGCCGTGAATTTATTGCCCTGACTGTTTTGCTTTTTATCGGCCGTCGCTTCTATCATGGTCAGTCGGCGCTGGAGCGGGAAGGACTGGTATCACGTCTGGATGTTCCGCCGCGCCTGCTGCACTCTATTCTGGATGAGCTGGTCCGACTTGGGTATGTCGTGGCCACAGCGCAGAATGTCGATGATGTCGGCTATCAGCCAGCTCAGGCCCTGGAAAAGATCAATCTTTACGATGTGATCCGTGGTTTGGCTGCGGACGGCACAGATTACAGTAGTCTGTGTAAGACCCCTGAGCGTGGTGTCATCGCTGGGCTTGCTGAAACCTTGAAAGTAGCTGAGGAGCAGGCTCTTGCCGGTATGACATTACGAGATCTGGTGCTGCAGGTTGAAGAGAATGAGGGTCAGGAAAAGTATGATGATCGGGTTGAGGCGTCTGTGGAGACAGAGGCTGCCGAATAACTCTGCAAAGTAAAGGTGTGATCTTTATAGACTGCGTAAGAATATTGAGTGATCCAGTCACCTAGGGCGATGAGTTCTCCGTCGCCCAGTTTTTTGTAAAAAGGTTGATGATAGTGACCGGTGACGATAGCCTGATGTCCCTGGGCGAGAATTGTCTCTGCATAGGGCTGCAAAATCTCGATGGCTGGTGAGTTGCGGCGTTGTTCCACTGAACTTTTACGACTTTCGTTGCCAGCTTGATCGCCAATCGCCATAAGTAGTTTGTTTGGCAGGGTGCGTATCAAGAAGCGAACCATGTTGCTGCGCAGGAACTTACGCAAATAACGATAGCCGGTATCGTCTGGGTTGGCCAGGTCGCCGTGGGCAAGGAAGACTTTTTTGCCATCGAGATCGATACTGCCGCCGTCGGGGAGAACCTGACAATTCAGCCTTTGGGTAAAAACCGGGCCCAGGTGAAAATCGTGGTTACCTTCGACATAAACCAGTTTTGTCCCCTGTTGGTGCATGCGTTCAAAAGCATCGACCAAGGGGGCATAGTTGTCGGTCACAGTTTCTTTGCCAATCCAGAATTCAAAAATATCCCCTAGCAGGACCAGCAGGTCCGTTTTACCACACTGCTCATCTAAAAAAGCCAGCAGGGCTAAATAATTCAGATCAGAAGGTTTACGAAGATGTGCGTCTGCAAGAAAGAGTGCTCTCATGGGCGTCACTATAGGTATGGACTATCGATATGTCAACCGCGCCAAGAGTGAATAAAATATGGAAAGAACAGAGAAAGAACAGAGAACGAACAGCTTCCGCCAATCTCGCAGCGCGTCTGTTACGGAGTGGTTGAGGGTTGGCAGACTGTTTTTAAGATGATCAAATTTGTTCTGCCGCTCTACATTATTGTCGATATATGTAAAGCCTATGGTCTGCTCGACAGCTTGGGCACATGGTGTGCACCGCTCATGGACTTGTTCGGTCTGCCTGGCGCAACGGCGTTTGCCTTTATTGCGGGGATTGATCAATCTTTATGCTGCAATAGCAATTCTGGCGACTCTGGATCTGACACCATGGCAGGTCACTCAGTGTGGCATCATGATGGGTATCGCTAATAATCTGGTTCTCGAAGGTGGTGTCTTAAGCAGTACCGGTGCTCGTGGTGGAGTGCTGACTCTTTGTCGCATCCTGCTTGCTGCTGTTGCCGGCTGGCTGATGATGGGGCTGCAGGCATTGGGGGTGGCGGGATGACTGTGCTTCTTGATGCCTGTCTCGGCGCCCTGATGTTATGCGGTAAACTGGTTATTATAGTCGTGCCGTTAGTGGTGATATTTGAAGTGCTGCGTTATGCTAAAGTGTTCCGTGATCTTGGCTCACGGATTGAACCGGCAATGCAGTGTCTGGGACTTGGGAAATCTGCTGTTCTGCCACTCTTTACCGGTATCTTTCTTGGCATTGCTTATGGTGCCGGCATCAGCGCATTTTATGAGTCCTGTGACGTCTTGAGTGGAGTCCGGAAAGGATGAGGGTAAGTCTGTCATTTGTATTGCCAGATGAGGGTAGGCCATTGTCTGTCGTTACCAGGAGCAGGGCTGCTTTATCCTGTTTTCGGTATTGCTCTCAAGCCGGAATTTGCTGGCCTGGCGATGGCTTTTTCTAGCGTCTAGTGTGGTGACAAATAGTTTGTTGCTGAAGAGGTATGCGATAAAGCAATAACGAGGCAGTCTCAACATAAAGGCGACCATTCGGTCGCCTTAGCTTGATTGTTGCTGCATATAATACAACAGTGACGAAATTGCCGCTGGTGCCACCCTGAATCTTCTACCTTTTTAATGGTAGACTTTAACTGGTCAATCCAGGTCCTGTCGGGGCTGTCTGGCAATTGCCGCCAGGCGCTTGCCACGGGTTGCCCGCAGGTTTTTTAAGTGCTCCATGCTGACTTATTTCGCCACTGTTTAACCTAAGTCTATCGGTTCTTTGATGGATGTCAATACGGCGAAAAAAATATAATATCTGTTAAAAAACTCATGAAAAACTGCAAAACCTGTGGGTTGATTCAGGGTTGAATCGTTTATCGTTAATGCCTGATAATGTTTTCAAGGTAAAGTTTTTGACAGATTTTTGTGACGAACATAGAAACCGTATAATATGCTACATTGTGGGCATGAAATTTTCAGGAGCTTGTCCGACAATCCATGATCGGCTACAAACCCAGTTGTTTGGCCCATATTTCAGCTCCTTTTCGATCAATAGCTATGGCTATTACTCTCAAACGAGCTAAAATCTGTTCTCAAACTTCTGGCTTTTCGCTTCGACCCTCATTGTCGGACAAGCTCTAGCCAGCTCATCTATAAATCAGACAGGTTGCTTGGTGTTATGACTTTAAATGTTACAGATGAAACAATAGATGATGCAGAATTAGTTGATACAGCTCTGATCCCAGGTAGTGGTGGCAAGCTGCAACTATTCAAGTGTGATGCGGAATACTCCATCAGTATCGAAGGTTCAGGTGTCCTGATGAGTACGTGGGCTCATCAGTCTGAGGATGCGTTGGCAGAGCTTGCCTGCCGTAAAATATCCAGTCGTGCTCAACCTCGGGTACTGATTGGTGGTCTAGGCATGGGGTTTACGCTGGCTGCAGCTCTACGTTATCTTGGGGCCGATGCAGAAGTGGTGGTGGCCGAGCTGGTGCCGGGCGTGGTTGTCTGGAACCGGGGCGTTCTGGGGCCATACGCGGGACATCCTCTGCAGGATGAACGGACCAGGGTTCGCGAGGGAGACGTCGCCAAACTTCTGCGTTCGCAGCGGCAGAAATATGACGCGATCTTGCTCGATGTCGATAATGGCCCCAATGGCTTAACCCGCAAGAAGAATGATTGGTTGTATTCGACTGATGGCTTGACGGATGCTTATCGAGCATTGCGTCCAGAAGGGGTGTTGGCTGTGTGGTCGGCTGCAACGAGCCGTAATTTTATGGGGCGTCTGCGCAAGGTTGGGTTCAAGGTGAAACAATCCCGCGTACCTGAACAAGATAATAAAGGTGATCTCCATGCGATCTGGATCGCTGAGCGAGGTCCTTAATTCATAATGCAAGCGAATTTCCACAGCCACTTTATTTTTAGGGAAGCACGGTAGGTTAAAAGAGATGCTGGAGAAGTTTGCATCTTTGCACTCCGACCCTGCTCTCCAAAAACTATTAGGGGCAGCCTGCAACAGGCTGCCCCTTTACACTTTTGTTTTTTTGACCTTCGCGTCCCGGTTCCTATTTCTCTCTGGCAGCATACTCCTGAGCATCAACCACAGCAACCGCAGCCATGTTGATAATATCAGCAACTGCGTCACCGCGCTGCAGAATGTGAACCGGTTTCTTCATACCCATGAGGATTGGTCCGATCTGCTCGGCACCACCCAGTTTATGCAGCAGCTTGTAGGCAATGTTGCCTGATTGCAGGTCGGGGAAGATAAAGACGTTGGCATCACCCTTGAGCTTCGAGAAGGGGTATTGGTTCTCGACCAACTCAGGATCAAGGGCGACGTTGGCCTGAATCTCACCGTCAACGACCAACTCCGGGTCAAAGTCTTTAACCAGTTGAGTGGCTTTTTTGACCTTGGTTGTCAGTGGATGTACCGCACTGCCAAAGTTGGAGAAGGATAACATGGCAACCTTGGGCTCGAAATCGAATTGACGGGCCTTCTGGGCGGTCAGAATAGCTGTTTCAGCCAGCTCTTCTGCTGTTGGTTCGATAGACACAGTGGTGTCGGCAAAGAAGGACGCTTCCTTCTTGGTGACCATCATGTACATGCCGTGCACCTTGGAGAGTTTTTCGTGCTTGCCGATAACTTCCAGAGCTGGGCGGATGGTTTCTGGGTAGTGATGGTTGATCCCCGAGAGCAGGGTGTCGGCGTCGCCCTTAAGGACCATCATCGAACCAAAATGATTGCGGCTCTTGTTCATGGTGCGATGGGCCTCTGCCAGGGTGACTCCCTTGCGTTGGCGCATGGTGAAGAATTCTGCAGTATAACTTTCTACCATGTCACTTTTGCTTGGGTCGATAATTGTGATCCCGGCAAGGTCGACATTTGCCTTGGCCGCATTGAGTTTGATCTCGGCTTCGTCACCAAGCAGGATCGGCTTGGCGATACCTTCTTCAACCAGGATGTGAGCTGCGCGCAGGATTTTTTCTTCTTCACCTTCCGGGAAGACGATCCGTTTCGGACAGGTCTTGGCCTTGTTAATCAGGGTGCGCATAATCTGTTTGGAGCGGCCCTGCATGGCTTCGAGACTCTCAATGTATTTTGCCATATCTTTGATAGGACGACGAGCGACCCCGGAGTCCATGGCCGCTTGTGCCACAGCCGGTGCAACATGCAACAGCACGCGTGGGTCAAAAGGTTTGGGGATCAGGTATTCACGGCCGAATTCGATCGACTCACCTCTGTATGCCTTACGTACAGACTCGGGAACGTCCAACTTGCCAAGATCTGCGAGCGCCTTGACCGCGGCCAGTTTCATCTCGTCATTGATGGCGCTGGCACGGACATCGAGCGCGCCACGGAAGAGGAAGGGGAAGCAAAGCACGTTGTTGACCTGATTGTTGTAATCGGAACGGCCGGTGCCGATGATCACATCTTCACGTACAGCTTTAGCTTCTGGTGGAGTGATCTCCGGGTCAGGGTTGGCCATGGCAAAGACAATCGGATCTTTGGCCATTGAACGCAGCATATCGGCGGTCAGAGCCCCTTTGGCGGAAACGCCGAAGAAGATGTCGGCATCCTTCATGGCGTCTTCCAAGGTACGTGCTTCGGTCTCGGCGGCCAGACGTTCCTTGTAATCATTCATCCCAGCGGTACGGCCTTTGTAGATGACACCTTTAGTGTCGCAGAGGATAACGTTGTTTTTGTTGATGCCCATGGTGATAGCGAGGTTTGCACAGGCGATGCCAGCGGCACCGGCACCGTTTATAACAATCTTGCATTTGCCGACGTCCTTGCCGACAATCTCAAGAGCGTTGAGCATGCCAGCAGCAGAGATGATAGCGGTGCCGTGCTGGTCATCATGGAAGACCGGGATGTTCATAATCTTCTGCAGCTCTTCTTCGATGTAGAAGCACTCGGGACCCTTGATATCTTCGAGATTGATGCCGCCAAATGTTGGCTCAAGCAGCTTGACGGTGCGGATCAGTTCATCGGAATCCTTGGTGTCGAGTTCAATATCAAAGACGTCGACGTCGGCGAAACTTTTAAACAGGACACCTTTTCCCTCCATAACCGGTTTGCCGGCCAATGCGCCGATATCACCAAGACCGAGTACTGCTGTGCCGTTTGATACAACGGCGACCAGGTTGCCTTTTGCAGTATATTCATAAGCGTCATCAGGGTTCTTTTCAATGTCCAGGCAAGGTTCAGCGACACCCGGGCTATAAGCCAGAGAAAGGTCCCTGCTGGTTGCACATGGTTTGGTGGTAATAACTTCAATTTTACCTTTACGCCCCATTGAGTGATAATCGAGCGCTTCCTGACGTTTTGACATGTTTTGTGTCCTCCTGGCTTGTTGCTTGAAGCCAATAGTTCTTCCAGTTTTTGTTTCGGTAAATTTTTTTAGCTATAGTAAAATGTTAGATAAGGCTCATTGCAGTCTTTTGTCAAGGGAAAACGCCTTGGCCGATAAGAATTAAGGCACCTTTGTAAAGCAATGCTGATGCCAATAGATAAACACGAACAACAAAAGTATTGAGACAACACTAAGATAACGCTTTTATCTTGCGCGTCAAGCTACATAATGACTCAAATTAAGAGCTAGGAGCCTGTTCGACAATCCATGATCGGCTGCAAACCCAGCTGTTTGGCTCATATTTCAGCTCCTTGTCGACCAATAGTTATGGCTATTACTTTCAAACGAGCCAAAATCTATTCTCAAACTTCTGGTTTTTCGCTTCGACCCTTATTGTCGGACAGGCTCATGGCGGGTTGTTTGTGGCTGAAATTGGCCATGGCAGGTTGTTTTTGTGCATTTTTTTTGAAAGATTTTTTTAGAAGGATTGACAGGTAGATTCGCTGACGATAATTATGGAGGGTCATCTTTTTTTCACAGAAAGCTTTTTGGCTACAATACAGGCTCCTGGTTCATTGACGGGCCGACAGACTGGAAGGATAATATTTGATGAATAGTTCACCTGAATCTCCTTTAAGAGTAGGGGTCCTTGCAGACACTCATCTGTCTGATTCAGATGATGCACAGAGGTTTCTGCTGGATCTGATCGAAAATGTTCTCGCTCCAGTTGATCTGATCCTGCATGCAGGAGACCTGGTCGATCCTGATCTTTTGAGTGCTTTTGACGCTTATCCGTTCCATGCCGTCCGTGGTAACATGGATCCGGCAATAGCGGGTGTCCCCTTGAAGAAAATAATTAATATCGGCGGCTTCACCATAGGCATGATTCACGGCTGGGGGGCTCCAGACGGCCTTGAGGAACGAGTCTATGCAGAGTTTTCTTCTGTATCGCTCGATTGCCTGGTTTATGGACATAGCCACCGATCCGCCTGTTATCGGCACGATGGCATGTTGTTCTTCAACCCTGGTAGTGCTACAGACATGCGTAGTATGGATTATCACAGCGTCGGTCTTTTGGAGATCGGCGATGATATTCAGGGGACAATCATCCGACTCGACTGATGGCGTCGTAAAATTAAGTAAAGGAATAGGAAGAAAATGATGGATCGACTGTGGGCACCCTGGAGGCTTGAATATATCCAGGGTCCGGAAGATGATTGTTGTATATTCTGTGTTGATGAAGACCCTGCAGATGATCAATCGCGTCTAATTGTAATACGAGGGGAGTACAGCTATGTCATCATGAATCGCTATCCTTACTCCAATGGCCATCTGATGGTTTCCCCCTACCGTCATTTGTCTGATCCCTGCGAACTTGAAAAGCAGGAGGTTCTTGAAATCCACGAGTTTATGGTGCTCAGCCAGAGGGTGCTGCGTGAAGTCTGTGCCGCACAGGGGTTCAATGTCGGTTGGAATATAGGTCAGGCTGCTGGAGCAGGTATTGCTGATCACATCCATATGCATATCGTTCCACGCTGGAGAGGAGATAGTAATTTTATGCCAATCCTTGCTGATACCAGAGTGATTCCTCAGCATATTGAGAGAACTTACACTTTGCTTGCCAAAGCTTTTCCGGGTTTTCATTGTAATCCAGCATAAAAACCAATAAAATTGTTCGAATGTTATGAATAATGTCTATCGACTCATTCAGGCGACTCACACAATCGGCTATCACGGCCCTTAAATCCAAGGAACTTTGATTAATTATGTGGCTTGTTATTCAAAAAGGCGGATACTTAATGTATCCGATTGCACTCTGTTCTATCTTCGCCCTCGGAATTTTCCTGGAACGTCTCTGGACCTACATTAAGGTTAGACGGGAATTCAGGGAACTCGCCCATAAGGTTGAGCCGTTAGTTTCCAAACATTTACACGAAGAAGCTGTGGCTACCTGTCACCAGGCGGACTCCCCACTGGCACAGGTTTTTCTTGCCGCACTGCGTGTCGCCGGACGCAACCGGGAGCAGATCAAGGCTGTTGTTGAAGAAACCGGGCGTAGAGAGGCTGCTCCTTTACAACGTTTTTTGGGGCTTTTGAGTACTATTGCAACGATTTCCCCGCTGCTGGGATTACTTGGTACTGTACTCGGCATGATCAGGGCTTTCAATGTGATCGCAAGTCAGGGAATGGGTACGCCGGCCACTCTCGGTGGTGGTATTTCCGAAGCTTTGATAACCACTGCGGCAGGTATGACAGTTGCTATCCCGGTTATCCTCGCGCATCGTTATCTTTCCGGGCGTCTCGACCAATTAATTATTGAAATGGAAGAATATTCACTTCGTCTGGTTGACCTGCTGGAGGAGTAAATGGGCTTTCTACGCAAGCAAAATGATGAGCCACGAATCGACATGACACCCATGGTCGATGTGGTTTTTCTTCTGTTGATTTTCTTCATGATCTCTACAACTTTTGTGGAAAGCCCTGGAATTTCCATCAAACTTCCCGAGACTTCTGCCCAGACGATTGATCGTGAGCCGAAAGAGATCAAAATTACACTTTCTCGAGAAGGTGTAATTTATTACCACAACAAAAAAATCTCTCTTGATGATTTTAAAGGGGTTCTCGCCGAACATCAGTCTGACGCCAAGCTGACAACTGTCCTGTTGATGGCAGACCAGGATTCAAAACACGGTAAAGTTGTTACTTTAATGGATTTGGCCAGAGATGCTGGTTTTACCAAACTGGCGATAGCGACAGAACAGCGTAAGAAGTGATAATTTTGGGACTGAAGCTGGATTTTTTGCAAGCGATCACTGCTTGGTATTTTGACAAATTGTTGGTACTAAACAGAGAGAGTCACTTATGAATCGAACAATTGCGATATTGACCGGTGGTGGAGATTGCCCTGGTTTGAATGCTGTTATTCGCGGTGTTGTGCGTAGTGCAACCATGGCGCGTGACTGGCGTGTGATTGGTATTGAAGACGGTTTTGACGGACTGGTTGGAGAGCCGCGCTGGCGCGAACTGCCCCTTGACTCTGTGCGTGGTCTTCTGCCGCGTGGCGGGACGATACTGGGAACTAGTAATCGTGGCAATCCGCTCGCTTATCCTGTCGAGGAAAATGGCGAGACACGTCTGGTAGATATCTCCGCTGAAGTTGTTGCTAATTTTCATCGTCTTGGTGCTGATGCGTTGATTGCTGTTGGTGGAGATGGCACCCTGAAGATTGCTCGCGCTTTACAGGAAAAGGGTATCCCGATGGTTGGTGTGCCGAAGACGATCGATAACGATCTACGCGGTACAGATGTTACTTTTGGCTACAACACTGCTGTAGGTATTGTTACCGAGGCACTGGACAGGTTACACAGCACAGCGGAGAGCCATCACCGGGTTATGGTGGTCGAGGTTATGGGGCGTGATGCAGGTTGGATCGCTCTCGAGTCCGGCCTTGCCGGATCTGCCGACGTTATTCTTATACCGGAGATACCTTTTGATCTGGACGCTGTGTGCACTGCCATAGATCAGCGTAAAGTGCGTGGCAGCAAGTTTTCAATTGTGGTTGTTGCAGAGGGTGCTTTTCCCGCTGATGGCCAAAAGATCATTCAACTTACAGGGCCTGAGAATCAGGGTGTTGAGCGTCTGGGTGGTATAGCCGTCTTTGTTGCCGATGAAATCGCAGAGCGGATGCAGGTCGAAACCAGAGTTGTGGTGCTTGGTCATGTGCAGCGTGGTGGCACACCTTCGCCTTTTGACAGGATTCTTGCCTCCAGATTTGGTGTCAAAGCAGTTGAATTGATCGAACAGGGTCGATATGGCCGGATGGTTTCGTTGCGGGGGCGTGAGGTGTGTGATGTTGATATTGTCGAGGCCGTTGATTCTCTGAATCGCATTGATCCAGATGGTGATCTGGTTAAGACTGCCGAGACCCTGGGTGTCATGCTTGGGCGCTCAAGGCCTCTATAAGAGACCACTTTGCTGCCCCTAAGTATTCTGAAATGAGGTTAAGGAGAGAGGCTGTGACGGTCACCGAAAATTTTAATGGCGGTGGTAGCAAACGCGAGGTCATTTTTGCAGGCTATGGCATATTATTGGGTGTCATGGCGCCGCTTGGCTGGATTGTCCTGCGCTTGATGTTGTTCTGGGATGATAGCAGCTCTCTACTTGACCAGGTGTTTCAGGACATCATGGGGTCCGAGCAGAACAGCTACATGTACGCTTATATGTGTGGCGGCACCATGATGGTCCTTGGCTCCTTCGGTTTCTTTATCGGACGGTCGTCACAGCAAATTCATGATCGGGCAGTAAAGCTGGACCATCTTAATCATGAAATTGCTGAACAGAAAAGCACCTTTGAGCGCCGTTTTACCGATCTGGATCGTAGTATCAAGAATTTTCATACGATTAACGCCGATCTGCAGAAAAGCGTCGACAGACAGGACGTTCTGCGTTTAACAGCCGATGGTTTGCATGAGGTCATCGGTTTTGATCGCGTCAATGTCCTGATGGTGGATGAAACTGAGAAACAACTCTATTTTGCCGTGAGTCGCGGAGCCAATCTGGGTAGTGACAGGGCGAAGAGAAAGCTACCCCTCGACGAAAGGGCCGGTTGCCTTTACAAGTCTATCAATGACCGTCAGGTCCTGTTGATCGATGATATTACCAAAATGCCAGAAGAGTATCATCTGCAACCGCCATGTGACGCTGTCCCGCAGTTGCGATCGCGTAACTTTATTCTCTGTCCAATCATTGTACGCAACCAATCGATCGGCCTGCTGGCTGTTGATAATAAATATAAGCGTGGCAAGCTGACCGATACCGATGTCGACACGGTCAAGCTGTTTGCCGACCAGATCTCCTCGTCCTTGATGCGTATCAATTTGCTCGATGCCGTTGAATCCCTGACCAGGCAGCTTGAGCATACCTTCAATGAATTCCTTAAATATCGTGATGAACATGCCGAATTAATAACATCTTTACGTATGGCTACAGCATCAACGACCAGTGCCACAGCTTATATCTCTGGTGGTGCCGGGGTTATTCAAGAGTCGGTCAATTCAACACGCTCAGCTGTTGGTCAGATTTCCGTATCTATCGATCAAGTGTCCAACAATCTGAAAACTCTCAACGAGTTTATGGAGGGTTCGATTGCGTCGATGACTGAAATCCAATACACCATCGGTGCTGTCGAGGAGAACAGTGTTCGTTCACATGCCATGTCGGAAACAGTTAAGGAACGTGCTGAACATGGTGTCGAGACAGCTGGGCAGGTTCTCGATGGTATGCGTGGGATTGTAACTGCTGTAGAACAGGCCGAAGGAGTCATTACCAATCTTTCGACCAAGGGAGATGAAGTCGGTACGATTACCTCGGTCGTCACAGATTTAACCAGGAAAACCAGTTTGCTGGCGTTGAATGCTGCGATTATTGCCTCCCAGGCCGGTGAGCATGGGCGTTCATTTGCGGTTGTTGCTGACGAAATCAGGACTCTGGCACAGGAAGCTGCTTCTTCGACGGATCAGATTAATGAGATTATCGAAGAAATCCAGAAGTACACCCGGGAGACAGTTGACCATATCCATAGCACGCACCAACTGGTCAACGATGGCATGAAGCAGGGAGAGGAGATGGCTGATGTGCTTTCCCAGATACTGGGGAGCTCCCAGGAGGCCATGGAAATGGCTCACGATATCCGCAAATCAACCCAGGAAATTTCCCAGTCAGTGATCGGGGTCAATAAATCAGTAGAAGAGTTGGGTGAGATGTCCGCGCAAGTTTCCAGGGCCTCTCGTGAAGAAGCCAGTGGTGCGAAAAATATCGTTACCTCTGTTGAGGAAATCAGATCAATGACTCAAGATATGGTTTCTGCAACCTCCAGCCAGGCCGATAATACCAGCCAGATAGAGATCTCTGTGAACCGTGTCAGTGATATGGCTCAGCGGATTTTCGATGAGATGGATGATCGCCGTAAAGGGAGTCTTCAGGTTATTGAAGATTTGCGCAGGTTGAAGGAGAAGACGGACTGAGGGTTGTTACCGCGTTCGCAAACGGTGGGTCTGTTTGCAAACCCTACAGTTCCTCCTTTGAATGACGAACAAACTGAACCGGACACTCCTCACGCCCCGGGCAATCATGCCGCCGACAGGGCTCGACATGGATGGTGACATCCGTTCCTTTAATCTTCTCGCCAATCTTTTTTTCGATATATTCAGTAACGTCGTGGGCATCTTCGACCGAGAGGTGCTTGCAGACGGTTAAGTGGAAATCAATCAGTTTCTGTGATCCGGCACGACGAGTACGGAGATTGTGGAAGTCGAACAGCTCATCTTTGTGATCGTTGATCAACTCTTCTATTTCATGGCGAACTGCTTCGGGGAGTTGTTCATCAAGGATATCGCGCATAGCGTGGCGTAACAGACGAAGCGATTCATAAAGGATATAGACAGCAACCAGAATCGACATGACTGGATCGAGCCAGGGTAGATCAAACTGGCTGATGAGGATCAGTCCGATCAACAGCGCCAGGTTGGTGTAGACATCCATCGAAAAATGCAGGGAATCAGCTTCAAGGGCGGAAGAATCAGTTTTTTTGGCAATCCGGCGCAAGTGACGACTGATCATGAATGAGGCGACCGTGCTGATGGACATTACTGCGATGCCTATGCCGGTTTGTTTGATAGGGCTGGCCTCGATCATACGTTGCATTGCTTCGTATATGATCCAGACACCGGAAGCCGCTATGATGATGGACTGAAAGATCGTCGCCAGGGTCTCAAACTTGCCGTGACCGTAGGGATGTTGCTCGTCAGCCGGTTGTTCAGCATGGCGTATCGCCATGAAGTTGATGCCTGACATGAGTATGTCAAGCAGTGAGTCAATTGCGGAGGTGAAAACGGCAAGGCTACCGGTAAACAGACCGGTGATGAGTTTGAGTATGGCCAGACCCAGTGCGGTGATTATGGAGAGGCTGGCTGCTGCCAGTTTTGGTGATTTATTGACTTGTGTCATAGTGGATCAGTTGTCGTTTATAGGTTCGAGAGGGCAGGATTGTTGCCAGGCAATGTAACCGTTATCCTCAATAGCCCAGAAGTCGTCTATTCTCTGCTGGTAATAGTCGAGTTCCCGGCACTGAGAAGTAATCTCGTTGGCTGCGACTTCAGTAACCAGCCTCTGTCTGGCAAGAAAAGCATAAAATTCTGCTGTCCCGGTGAGAATTTTTGTTAGCTCAGTGAGGTTGGGTTCCGGTGTACGGATGATGTACCAGTGTCCTGCAAATTGACGGACGTGCAACGCTGCCACGGCAAACAGGTTTTCACAGCGATCAGCAACGATGAATTCGCGCAGAAAATAATCGGCTCCCTGACAAAATTCGCCGGCCTGTTCAGGTGGCACACTCCTCTGTTGAGTCAGATCCTGGTAGAGATGCCGCAACAGGTCAACGGATAGCTTGTCGACGCGAATTTCGTCGTCAAGGTTCTCTAGGTTGTAATCTTTTTTGTTCAACCCCTGTAGCAGAGGGTGAAGCTTTGCTGAAGGTGTCATGACGATATTGAATCTCCTCTGGTGAACCTCATGTGGTCCTTACCATAATGCACTTTGTGGTATGTTTGCAACCGTCAGAATTACTTAGTTTTAACCTGAAAATTACCTGCAATCGGGTCTTTGCTGTTTACAGTCAACTTGCTGTTTTGTTAACATAATGAAGTTCTGAATCAAGAGTTTGAAAATCTCATTCCGACCCTCTAACGGGTTGTTTTTTTTAGGGTTATGGAGTCCAATGGCGAAAACAACACCCATGATGCAGCAGTATCTGGAGATCAAGTCTGATTATCCGGATGCAATCCTCTTCTTTCGCCTGGGTGATTTTTACGAAATGTTCATGGAAGATGCTGTGGTTGCTTCGCGGGTACTCAACATTACCTTGACCGCACGTAACAAAGGTGCCGCTGCAGAAATACCTCTATGTGGGATTCCTTTTCACAGTTGTCAGCCATACATCGCCAAACTTGTCCAGCATGGCCACAATGTCGCAATCTGCGAACAGGTTGAAGATCCCAAAACGGCCAAAGGTATCGTCAAACGCGCTGTTGTCAGGGTCGTGACTCCTGGACTGGTTGTCGATACTGACACCCTGGATCCTCGTCGCAATAATTATCTTATGGCCATCAGCCATGTCGATGATGAGCGTTATGGTGTTGCCTATGTTGATATTACCACTGGCGAATTCCGGGTGACCGAACTTCTTGACCCCGAGAGCACTGCTGGTGAGATCATCTCCAGGGATCCGGCCGAAGTGCTTATTGCTGACGGCAGTATCGGTGATCAACTGATCAATGCTCTGCAGAGTCCCTTACATGGGCGCATCATCAATCGTCCACCGGATTGGGCCGCTGCCGAGGATCGTGCTCGGCAGGTGCTGCTGGAATTTTTCCCGGGCAGTTCCCTTGAGGGCTTTGGCTGTCACGACATGCCTGCTGCAATCCAAGCTGCCGGAATGGTTCTTTACTATCTTGAAGAAACCCAGAAGGGAGCCGCTTCTCACCTGCAAACCCTGCAGACTTACTATGTGTGCGATCACATGGTCCTCGATGACTTTACGCGCCGCAATCTGGAACTGACAGGGTCGCTGCATGATGGTGGTCGTCGCGGTTCACTGATCGGTGTCATGGATCGCACTGTAACGGCTATGGGCGCGCGTAAGCTGCGGCAATGGATGACCCATCCGTTAGTCGATTTGCAAAGTATCGAAGCACGCCACAGTGCAGTTGAAGAGTTTGTACGGGAAAGTCTTTGCCGTGATGACCTGCGTCGCACGCTTGACGATGTTTATGACCTGGAACGGCTCAATGGCCGGATCGCCATGGCAACAGGCAATGCTAAAGATCTGGCTGCCCTGCGAACATCACTTGAGAAGCTGCCACAAATCATCGACTTGCTCAAGCAGAGTGAAGGCCCGTTGCTGAGCGATCTGCGAGAGAGTCTGGACCCCATGCCGGACATGGTTGAACTGATCGCAAGTGCCATTGTCGACGATCCTCCTTTTGTGATGCGCGAGGGTGGCTTGATCCGTGAGGGTTATAATGCCGAGCTGGATGAGCTGCGCAGTATAAGTCGCGAGGGCAAGGGCTGGATCGCCAGCCTTGAACGGGAAGAAAAAGAGCGCACGGGAATCCCGTCACTCAAGGTCAGATATAACAAGGTGTTCGGCTATTATATTGAAGTGACCAAGTCGTATCTGGAGCGTGTCCCGGAGGATTACCAGCGTAAGCAGACATTGGCCAACGCCGAAAGATTTATTACGCCGACTTTGAAGGGATATGAAGAAAAAGTTCTCGGTGCCGAAGAACGGGTGGTCGTGATCGAGTATGATCTCTTTCAGGAGGTGCGGCAGCAGGTCGCCCGACAGGGCCGGCGTATTCAGGAAACTGCTGATAAGGTTGCAACTCTGGATGTACTGCTTGGTCTTGCCGACCTGGCTCATGAACGCAACTACTGCTGTCCTGTGATGAACGAATCGACGGAACTCCTGATCGAGGATGGGCGTCATCCGGTTATTGAAACCATGGACCTGGGTGAGCGTTTTGTTGCCAACGATGTCCATATGGATACTGTGGAGAGACAGATTTTGATCATTACCGGCCCGAATATGGCTGGTAAATCGACGTTTATGCGTCAAGTCGCTCTACTGGTCTTGATGGCGCAGATGGGCAGTCTGGTACCGGCAAAAAACGCTAAGATCGGCATCGTTGATCGAATCTTCACCAGGGTTGGTGCCAGTGATAACCTGGCACGGGGCCAGTCAACATTTATGGTTGAGATGACAGAAGCCGCTAATATCCTCAACCATGCCACGCCCCGCAGCCTGATCGTGCTCGACGAGATTGGTCGCGGTACCTCTACTTTTGATGGGGTCAGCATCGCCTGGGCGGTGGCTGAATATTTGCATGACAATGCCAAGGTAGCAGCCAAAACACTTTTTGCCACTCATTACCATGAATTGACCGATCTGGCTCAGACCCGTGAGAGGGTGCAGAATTACAACGTTGCTGTCAAGGAATGGAACGATCAGATTATTTTTCTGCGGCGCATCGTCAAGGGTGGTGCCAGCCACTCCTACGGCATTCAGGTCGCGCGTCTGGCAGGTTTGCCGAGTGCGGTTATAGAACGTGCCAAGGAAGTTTTACGTAACTTGGAATCTGGTGAATACGAGTCTGGTGCACCACGTCTAGCGCGTAGCAAATATGCCAAAAAGAGGACTGAAACACCGCAACTTGGCCTGTTTGAACAGCCAGATCTCGTCAGGCAGCGTATCGAAGAGATTGATGTTTCTGTTCTGACGCCGCTTGAGGCACTCAACATGCTTGACGAACTCAAAAAGTTGCTATGAACTGTACACTTGTTTACAAAAACGGCTGTCATCCCCGAATGATTCTATCGGGGATCCACGTTTTGAAATCTGGATTACCGATGACACCCTCGGGAATGACAGTATTTTATAATGCTGAATATTTGCAAGTTATGAAATATATGGTTGTTTGTTTACTGACCTTTCTTTGCCTCATTTCGCCAACCAGTGTTTTTGCCGAAAGCACAGAACGGGCATATCAGAAGGCGCGAGATTCTTATTATTCGCTACAGAATTCATCGCGCAAGCAGATGTATCGTGAGCAGTGGGAAAAGGTTTATAACCAATTTGAATTGGTATATAAACGTTTCCCGAAATCAAAACGAGGTGCTGACTCTCTGTACATGTGTGGCAAGACAATTTCGGGACTCTATGGCATCAGTCGAATCAAACCGGACGCCAAGCGGGCGGTAGAAATTTTTGAGCAAATGGCAGAGCAATACCCGGAGAGTTCTCTTGCTGATGACGCCTTACTGAAGGCCGGTATACTGCTTGAGCAAGCCCTAAATAATAAGCAGCGTGCCTACATTATTTATAAGCGTCTGGTAAATACCGCACCGCACGGTGATATGTTCGGTAAAGCTAGGGCTCGCCTGCAAGCACTGGCCGCGTATGCACCGCCACCGGAAAAATCTGTGGTTAAAAAGCCTGCGCAAACAGCTTATCAACCTGCGAAGAAGTCATCGTATGGAACGCAGGCTTCGGGAAGGACCAAAGCATCTACAGGAGAGGGACGTCTGACTGCGATTCGTTATTGGTCGAACCCCGGTTATACCCGAATTGTTCTGGATGTCTCCAGTGAGACCAGCTTTTCAACTCATTACCTTGTGCCTGAACCAGGCAATGGCAATCCTCCGCGTCTCTACGTCGATATTGAAAAAACAGGTCTGGATAAAGCCCTGCAAGAGCCGACGATCGTTGAAGATGGTCTGTTGCGCCGGATTCGTACCGGTCATCCACAGTCCGATACAGTTCGTGTCGTTTTGGACCTGGGTAGCGTCGGCGATTATAAGGTTTTTCCATTAAATGATCCATGGCGCATTGTTATTGATATTGCCGGGGGCATTGATATTACCGGAGAAATTGACAACACTGAGAGCTCCAAAGTGACTGACATTGGCGGGGACAGGGGCCCCACAAAACGTCGTGAAGCTGAAATAAGAGCGCTTCCAGACACCGGAAACGATGCTATCGCCAAGGTCCTCAAGGCCACACCCAAAGGGCAACAGCCGCTGCACATTCCCAAGGTGCCAGCGGCATCGGCCCTGCGCCGGATTGTTGTCGACGCCGGGCACGGTGGTAAGGACCCCGGAGCTGTCGGCCCGAGTAATGTTTATGAAAAAACCGTTACGCTTAAGCTGGCCAAGGCTTTGGCAAAAGAACTGAGGAAGTTACTGCATTGTGAAGTTATTTTGACCCGTAGTGCTGACGTTTACCTGCCGCTTGAAGAACGCACTGCTATCGCCAACAAAGTTGGCGCTGATCTGTTTATATCGCTCCACGCCAATGCCAACAAGAGCCGTAAGCCCTACGGTATAGAGACTTACTACCTAAACTTTTCCAAGAACGACAAGGCGGCAGCCGTCGCTGCGCGTGAGAACGGTACCACACTCAAGCAGGTTTCAGATCTCGAGCTGATTCTGTTTGATCTGATGGCGAATGCCAAGATTAATGAATCGAGTCGCTTGGCAACAGAAATTCAAAGGACTCTGGTACACCAACTCAGTAAAAAATACAGTAACATAAAAAATCTGGGTGTTCGACAGGGCCCTTTTTATGTGCTGCTCGGTGCAACAATGCCTTCTGTTCTGGTGGAAACAGCTTTTCTCAGCAACCCTCGTGAAGAAAAGCGTCTGAAAAGCAGTGCTTACCAAAAAGCATCAGCCAAAGCTATTGCCATGGCGGTTAAAAAATATGCAGTCAACAACAAACTGATAGCGGCCCGTTAAAATGACATCCCCGTTAACAGCCTGTCGGGCAATCAATAAACTGGCTGCAAATTCGTCTGTTTGGTTCATATCTCAGCTCCTTTTCGACCAATAGCTACGGCTATTACTCTCAAATGAGCTAAAAGCTGTCCTCAAACATTCAAATTTTCGCTTCAGCCCTGATTGTCCGACAGGCTGTTAGGATAAAACATTGCAAACTCAAGACGATTTTTTTGCCACAGAACTGATGATGGCCGGGGATATCTCTTTTGAAAAGAGACGTTCCTTTCTTCTGGAAGCGGCACGTCATTATCTGGAGTATCATCGCAATCGTTGCCACGAAATGCACAATGCTGGTGGCACAGGCAGTGAGGTTACTCAATGTATTTCGGCCATGGACGATGAGTTGATTCGCAATCTTTATCGTTGTGCTGCTGCTGAGTTTCCTACTGCGGGCAAGGTTTGTGCTGCCGTCATTGCCATTGGCGGTTATGGCCGTGGCGAAATGAATCCGCTCTCTGATATTGACGTGATGTTCTACTGCAGTGATAAGAACAAGGACCTGGCAGAAAAAATTGCTGAACGGGTTCTTTATTTATTGTGGGATCTCAACCTCGATGTTGGTTACAGTGTCCGCACATCATCAAACTGTCTGACGCTGGCTCAGCAGGATATTACCATACGTACGGCTCTGTTGGATGGCCGTTTTCTGGTGGGTGATGAAGTGCTTTTTCATGAGTTCGAGCGCCAGGTTCTACAGTCAATAATGAATCGTAACAGCCAGAACTTTTTGAAGGAAAAATACGAAGAGCATAAAGTCCGACTCGCCAAGTACGGTTCGTCAGTCTATATGCTGGAGCCGAATATCAAGGAAGGCGAGGGAGGTTTGCGCGACCTGCATACGGCAATATGGATGGCACGGGTCAAGTTCAAAGCCAAGGGGTTGCGCGACCTGTTGAAGAAAGGGGTTATCTCAGAGCGGGAAATGGGGGAAATCGAAGGGGCTTTCGACTACCTCTGGCGGATTCGAAATGAACTGCATTTTCAATCCAAGCGTAAAACCGACCAGATTCAGTATGACAAGCAGGAGCAGATAGCTTTATTTTTAGGTTATCGGGATAGTAAAACGGCTCTTTCTGTAGAGCAATTCATGCAAGACTATTATGCCCACGCGACCAGGACCGAACACCTGGCGTCTACTTTAATAGTCAGAGCTTTCAAGGACAAAGAATCATCAACAGGGATTCTCGGTTATCTTGGCCGGCGTAGTCTTGGCAGTGATTTCTTCAGCTATCGTGGTGAGCTGAAAACGGCTCGTAAAAATCTCTTTAAAAGTCGTCCGGAAGCAATGATGCAGGCTTTTCTGCTGGCCAAGCAGAACAACCTTGCTTTGAGCTCGGATGTAAAGGGCCAGCTTCGAGACAACCTGTCGCTGGTTAACGACAGTTTCCGACGTAATCGTGAAGTGTCCGAGATGTTCCTGGAGATTATGCGTGGCCCAACTGGTGTTGCCCATAGTCTGCGCGATATGCACCATCTCACTTTTCTGAACAAGTATATCCCCGAATTCAAGAGGATTTACTGCCAGGTCCAGCACGATGCCTACCATGTTTATACAGTCGATATCCATTCGATCTTTGCAGTTGAGGAGATCGAGAAGCTCTGGTCAGGAGTCTATAAGGAGCGTAAGCCGTTATTGACCCGCTTAGCCACTGATATTGGCAAGCCGGAGTTGATTGTGCTAGCTGTGCTTTTTCATGATATCGGCAAAGGGGAGGGTAAGGATCATTCTAACAAGGGCGCAGACATGATGCCCAAGATTGCTCGTCGCTTGCATCTGAGCAAGGAGAGCAGTCAGCGTCTTGAGTTCCTGGTACGTCACCATCTTGATATGGCGCATATCTCACAACGTCGCGATTTGAATGATATTCGTTTGATTCAGGACTTCGCCAATACCATGGAAATGGTCGAAACCCTGAAAATGCTCTATATGCTGACTTTTGCTGATCTTAAGGCGGTTGGACCTGATGTCTGGTCCGAATGGAAGGGGCATCTACTTCAAGATCTTTACGAGAAAACTTACGAGACTCTCGAACGCGGCAACTTTATCAGTGGTCTGCGTTCCGAAAGAATTCGTAATCGCAAACGTAAGGTTTTAGCTGCCCTGAAAGAGGACTTTGGGGAAAAACGGGTTAAAGACCGCCTGCGTTCAATGACCCTGCGCTACCTGTTAACTCACCGTTCATGGGAAATACAGGATCATGTTGCTCTTGAGTTGTCACGTGGCAATGACACCGTCGCCATGCAGGTGACCCACGATGTTGATTCAGAATACACCAGTGTGACAATTTCCGCCCTGGACGTGCCCGGTCTCTTCAGTATGATCACCGGAGTTATGGCTGCCAACGGTATCAATATCCTCGGTGCGCAAATCTATACTCGCAACAACGGTTTTGCCTTGGATATCCTGCACGTCAATAAGTCCGTGGGTGGTGTCATTGACCTCCCGGCGAAATGGGAGAAAGTCCAGTCTGATCTGACCGCTGTTCTTGAGGGACGCGTGAAAGTCTCGAGTCTGGTCGAAAAACGAGAGAAAGGCAGTTCCTTACTCAGTCAGAAGTTGCCGCGTTTCCCGAACCGTGTTGATTTTGATTGTGATGTTTCCAGAGAGCACACGGTTATTGATATCTTTGCGCACGATGAGGTTGGTTTACTTTACAGAATCACCCGGACCCTTGCCGATATGGGCCTCTATATCCACGTTGCGAAAATTTCTACCAAGGTCGATCAGGTTGCTGATACCTTCTATGTTAAAGATATTTTTGGCCAGACAATCAGCAGTAAAGCTAGGCGTGAGGATATTCGTAAGGCGCTTCTCGATTGCATGAAAGTGTATGCAAAAACAGACGGCACATAATATAAGTTATGAATCGTTACCTCGACTATTATCTTAACTATCTGGCTGTTGAGCGTGGCCTGGCTCGCAATACGCTTGATGCCTACGGTCGAGATCTGGCGCGTTACCTGGACTACCTGGAGGAGGTGGAGATTACGACCCTGGAGAGTATAACGCCAGCTGTTGTATTGCGTTTTCTCAGTCATCGGAAGGATGCCGGGCTGTCAGCCAGAAGCAGGGCACGTACCCTGGCGGCACTGAGGACTTTTCATAAATTCCTGGTCCGGGAGAAGATGGCCGCAAATAACCCAACAGACCAGGTCATCTCTCCTAAAAGTCTCACCGCTTTGCCGCACACTCTGTCAACGTTTGACGTGGATAACCTCCTGGCCAGTCCGAAGGGAGAATCTTCGCTGGCCTGGCGGGATCGGGCCATGCTTGAGGTCCTCTATGCGACCGGCTTACGTGTTTCTGAACTGGTCTCGCTGCAGCTGAGTGATTTGCAGATGGATGTCGGTTATCTGACCGCTTTTGGCAAGCGCAGTAAGCAGCGTATTGTACCTTTGGGATTAGCTGCAGTTGATGCCCTGTGCGCATATCTGGATTATGGTCGGCCGGGGCTCGACAAACAACGTGGATCACACCACCTGTTCCTTAATCGTTCCGGCGAAGGCTTGACACGTCAGGGTTTCTGGAAGATTATTAAGCGCCGTGCCCTGGAGGCTGGAATCACACAAAGTGTTACGCCGCATATGATGCGGCATTCGTTTGCAACGCATCTTCTGGAAAACGGTGCTGATCTGCGCTCTGTACAGGCAATGCTCGGGCATGCAGATATCTCTACAACGCAGATTTATACTCACGTTACCCGCGAACGTTTGAAGAAACTGCATACCCAGCATCATCCCAGAGGGTGAAACCAGTAATCAGTAATCAGTGACCCTTAACCCTTAATCCTTTATCTGGATCCCATGAAATACATTATTTTACTTGGTGACGGCATGTCCGATGAGCCGATTGAAGAGCTTGATGGCAAAACGCCTCTGCAGGCAGCGGTTACCCCTAACATGGATAAACTTGCTCAGCAGGGCATTATCGGTCTTGCAGCAACGGTCCCCACTGAATTTCATCCTGGTTCTGATGTCGCCAACCTGTCAGTTTTTGGCTACGATCCGGCCACATGCTATACCGGACGCTCGCCATTGGAAGCGGCCAGTATGGGGGTTGAACTTGGCCCTGACGATGTCGCTTTTCGGCTTAATCTGGTCACTCTTGGCTTGGCTGGTGGTGATGTGCTCATGCAAGACTTTTCAGCTGGACATATTACAACAGCGGAAGCGCGTGAACTGATCGAGTGTCTCCAGGAGGAACTGGGTGATGATGAGTTCCAGTTTTACCCTGGTGTTTCCTACCGTCATCTGATGGTCTGGAAAGGTGGACGGGATGATTTCAATGTCCTGCCACCACATGATTTAACCGGCAAGAGTATTCTGGATCATGTGTCGCGTTCAAAAGAGTCTATGCCGCTGATGCAGATTGTCAATGCCGCACAACTCCTCTTCAAGCGCCATCCGGTTAATCTCAAACGCGAGAGTGAAGGCAAGTCTGCCGCCAACTCCATCTGGCTTTGGGGACAAGGCCGTCGCCCGCAAATGCCGACCCTACAGGAGAAATTCAGTTTGAGCGGAGCAGTGATCTCGGCGGTTGATTTGATCAAAGGCATTGGTATCTATGCTGGCCTGGACGTCATCAACGTACCGGGAGCCACCGGCTACCTAGATACCAATTATCGAGGCAAAGCCGAGGCTGCTCTGGAAGCACTGCAGACCAGGGACTTTGTTTATCTGCATGTAGAGGCACCTGATGAGGCCGCTCATGGCGGCAGCTTGAGTGATAAAATCGAGGCGATCGAACGTTTTGATGAAGATGTTGTTGGTACGGTCATGAATGGTATCGATGCGTTGGGTGACTATCGTGTCCTTCTGCTCCCTGATCATCCTACCCCGGTGGCCAAAATGACACATACCAAGGATCCTGTACCATTTGTTCTCGCTGGGTCCGGCAGCGAGTTTGTCTCGAAAAAGGCTGTTGCAGAGTACTCTGAATCTGCTGCCCAGGAATCAGGTGTTGTTGTTGACCCTGGACACCAGATGATGGAGATTCTGGTGAGTGGTAAGTTGCTGTAACTGGGATAATCTTGATCAAGTGGAGAAGGAATGATGACACAGGAACGCGCAGTGCTTGCCGGTGGCTGCTTTTGGGGTATGCAAGATCTGATACGTAAGTTGCCAGGGGTCGAGGCTACCCGGGTGGGCTACACTGGTGGTGATGTGGCCAACGCCACCTATCGCAACCATGGATCGCATGCCGAGGGTATTGAGATTTTGTTCGATGCGGAAAGGATCTCGTACCGCCTTCTATTGGAGTATTACTTTCAGATCCACGACCCCACCACTCTCAATCGTCAAGGTAATGACCGGGGCACGTCCTATCGTTCAGCAATCTATTATGTCAGCGAGGCGCAGAAACAAACAGCTTTAGAAACGATTGCCGATGTCGACGCTTCGGGTCTGTGGCCTGGCAAGGTCATCACGCAGGTCGTGCCCGTCGGCTCTTTCTGGGAGGCGGAATCCGAGCACCAAGACTACCTGGAGCGATTACCTCACGGTTACACCTGCCATTATCCTCGCCCAGGTTGGGAGTTGCCCCGGCGAACGCCGAAGTGATGGACTGAGCGTAGTCCCTCTGCCCCTTCACCGTTGTTGATGAATGATTGCTACGGTAGGGTGTGCATAGCCCCACCATGCGCACGCTGTCAAAAAGCTTCAATTGCTTGCGGCAATTTCAATAAGGGCTGGCTTTTGTTTGGCTTTTGGGGTGGTTTTTTTGGGTTTGTGGCTGGCTTTTTTGTTGGTTGGGTACCGCGTTCGCAAACGATGGGGCTGTTTGCAAACCCTACGGTTGATTGGTTTTTTACGATTTTGGTGATACAAGCGTAGGGTCAAGCGTAGGGTCAGGCCTGAAAGACTGCAAGTTGTTGTCGTTGTTAAGGCAATAAGCAGGAACGTCCCTTAGTGCCTTAGCGCTGCATCCTGACCTGACGGTTCTTGCGATCCTGAAAGATCTCTTTCTGGGAGAATGGGAATGGAGCAGTCAAACTCTGCTTGTCGTACAATCTTTGAGTAATCCATAAAGAATATTTACTGGACGTGATTGTCTGTGTTGCACTAAAGGTTCGATCAGCATGAGCCGACAGGATTCTGTGGCAGTGATGATCAGTTGCCCGTTGGCGCTGACCATAAAGCTGTTACCAGCTCTCAGAATATGGTCGCGACTGTCACCTGCCTGAGTGAGCCAGCACCTGCCTTGACGACAGACAATCCTTACACCGCGCAGATTCTCGCCAAGATCAAGCAGTTCCCGTTCGTTCAGTAAGAGTTCCATGTCAAATTCCTTTCCTCTGTTATGCCAAGTTTTTCTCATTTGTTGATATATATTCAAGCGCACTTCAACTTCCGGTACCAGATACAATCCTTTACAATTGTAACCATCACAGATAGGTTGTCTCGAAACTGTGACCGTTAACGAATGCGGTAACTGTATCTGTCGGGATATGTGACAAGCTGTTAGAAATACAGGCGAGTGAGTTTGAGGAGACTGTCATGATTGACATCAGCGGCCGACCAGGTGAGAAAATCCCGCTTTATGAGGAAGTCGCTGGCAAGATCAACTATCTGGTTGAGCAGGGTACCCTGCGTCCCGGTGATCGTGTGCCGTCGATTCGCAACTTGAGCAAGCAGCTGCAGGTCAGTATCAATACAGTCAAGGAAGCTTATAACCTGCTTGAGGATCGCTGTTTGCTCGAAGCCCGTCCACAATCAGGTTATTATGTGCGCGCCCGCCTGCCGGAACTTCCTGCTGAGCCAGTGGTCGATCGTCCGGCAATCAATCCTTCCGAGGTCAGCCTTTCCAGTATCTATCAGGTTGTCATGCGCGACCTTCTCGATCCGAAGCTGCTGCAACTTGGTATCGCGGTTCCGAATCCCGAATTGCTGCCGATTGAAAAACTCAACCGTATGCTGGCGCGCGAAATGCGACGTTTTCCCACTCAGGCTGTTTCTTACTCACTTCCGCCGGGGAATTTACGGTTGCGCAAACAGATTGCGCAACGCTTGTTGCTGTCTGGTTGCACTCTCAGTCCTGATCAAATCGTGATTACATCAGGTTGTGTTGAAGCTGTCGTCCTGGCACTGCGGGTTCTCTGTAAGCCGGGTGATGCTGTGGCGATAGAGACGCCGGTCTACTTTAATTTCCTACAGATGATTCAGGATCTCGGCCTTAAAGCACTTGAGATTCCCGCTTCACCGCGTGGTGGCATCAGTCTGGAGGCGCTTGAATATGCTCTTGAGGGCAATTCGGGTGAAGTTAAGGCGTGTATAGTTATTTCTAATTTCAATAATCCACTCGGTGGCCGGATGTCTGATGAAGATAAACTGCGCCTGGTGAAGATGCTTGAAGAGCATCAGGTGCCGTTGATCGAAGATGACATTTACGGAGATCTTTCCTATCGCGATGACCGGCCTTCCGTAGCCAAATCCTTTGACAAAACCGGCAATGTACTGCTCTGCTCATCCTTCAGTAAAACGCTGGCTCCAGGATACAGAGTTGGCTGGGTTGCCGCCGGCCGTTACCAGGAGCAGATTGAGCGCGGTAAGATGCTTGCCAATATTGCTTCAGCAAGTCCGCCCCAGCTTGCCATTGCGGAATTTCTCGCCAACGGTGGTTACGAGCATCATCTTCGTTCTATCCGCAGGGTCTACGCTCGCCAGACAGCTCAGATGGGGGATGCTATTGGCTGCACCTTTCCTGTTGGCACACGGGTTTCACGCCCCCAGGGTGGTTTTGTTCTCTGGGTGGAGATGCCGGAAGGAGTCGACTCTCTGGTCCTCTATAAGAAAGCTAAAGTGCAGGGGATAACGATTGCCCCTGGGCCGATATTTTCAGTTGACGGCAGATACCGTAACTCTATTCGTCTCAATGCTGCTTGCTGGAATCCAGCAGTCGAAGTCGCTATTGAAACTCTCGGTCGACTGGCCAAAGAGCAACTGACAGCATCACAGGAAAGTTAAGCATGGCCAACATTCTTTTTTATACGATCACAATCTTGATCTGGGGTTCCACCTGGCTGGGGATCAAGTTCCAACTCGGTATGGTTGATCCGGCGCAGTCGGTAGCCTATCGTTTTGCTCTGGCCGCAATGATCCTGTTCAGCTGGTGCCTGGTGCGGCGCTTGCCACTGCGATTCTCTCGTAGCGAACATTTCTATATTGTCATGCAAGGGGTTTTCCTCTTTTCCGTGAATTATCTGCTCTTCTATCTGGCTGAACTGCAGATAACCAGCGGCCTGGCCGCAGTGGTTTTCTCTACAATCGTTGTCATGAACCTGCTTAATGGACGGCTATTTCTCGGCACGCCGATAGATCTGAAAGTTCTTATGGGGGGGGCACTGGGGATGGTTGGACTGGTTTTGTTGTTCTGGCCTGAGATGGCGGCAGTTAATTTTTCCGGTCCGGTGATCGTTGGTATGTTGCTCAGTTTTGCTGCGACTTATCTGGCCTCACTTGGCAATATTATCTCGGCACGCAACCAGCGTCGCAAACTGCCTGTGGTGCAGACCAATGCCTTCGGCATGGCTTATGGCTCACTCTGTATGGCTCTGGTTGTAATCATCAGTGGCACGCCCTTAACCATTGATCTCACGGCACCTTATCTGATTTCTCTCGCTTACTTGGCGCTGTTCGGTTCGGTGATTGCATTCGGCTGCTATCTCAGCCTGGTTGGCAGAATCGGGCCAGGACGCGCTGCCTATGCCACGTTGCTCTTTCCGGTCGTCGCCCTTGCTCTCTCAACTATCTGGGAGGATTATCAATGGTCACTGTCTGCAGTGTCCGGTGTTCTCTTTATCCTCTGTGGAAACTATCTGGCACTGGCGAAGAAAAAACAGAGTGAGTTGCAAAGGGTTCCTCAATTAACCAAGATGCCAGTAGACGTCTGAAGCCCATAGAGTGCTGAACACAGGACGGCTGGGGAGAGAATCCGTGCGGGTTCACCTGAATACAGGTTGGGCCAAGGTGCCTGTCATACGGAGCTTGCGGCTGCCGTTTGCCTGAGAAGTCCCGACGAGTTCAAGGAGACTGGCCAGCGTCGGGTCGGCCTGGTTGCCGGCGCGGACCGAGAAATTGAGATTGATACGGCTGTTTTGTGGCTTTGCCGTCGCCAGAATCAGGGTCCCATTACCTGAGACCAGCAAATCACCTCCGCTTATTTTTAACTGTTTTATAGAAAACGATGTTCCCTGACCAGTTATCTGCAGAGAGATATCGCCGAGTCGTAAACCAGTCGCGTTTGCAGTCAAAGCTTCGAGGCCCTTGACAAGGATCTGATCAAGATAGATGTCGATTCGACTTCTGGTCTCACTTTGCAGAGGAGCTGTTGTCGCCACTTCTGCCGTACTGATATTGCCGGAAATACGCATTGCCTGGCGGGTCGCCAACGGAATGTCGAAGGGCAAGGTGGTGCCGTTTATGGCTAGCGGTCCGCTTTGTTGCCAGGAAAAAGAAAGTTTGCCTGTCGATGACCTGAATTCGCCTTCTAACCCGGGATCGCCAATGAGCAATTTACTCCAGCGGGGGCTGACCTGGAAAGTGTCAACTTGAAAGAGAGCTTCAGGTTGGCCAGATAAGTGGATTGTCATCTGCTCACCAGCCAGAGTCAGTAGCGGTTGCAAAGTGGCTTCGGTAAGATCAACCTGAATCGGTAGCCGGGTTTCAAGCTCGTAGACTAACCGTTGTCTGAGGATCTTATCAGGAAAAGTCAGGTAAAAACTGCCAAGGAGGCCGAGGAGGAAAAGGCAAACTCCAGTAGCGAGGTAACGTCCCCGGGAGAACCTGGTTACTGTAGTTTCCCCTGTGACCTTGCGTCGAATGGGTTTCGAAAACCACATCAGTTTCTCCGTGTCGAGCTGACCGTAACAGTCATGTCAAGTTGTGCGGCGTTGTCAAAGCGTTGTTTGAGGTGTAGTCGATCAACTCTCATCGGTGGTCGGGCCTGCTCGACTTTCTGCAAAATCCGCAAAGCCTGTTCCAGACCGATCCGTTCCAGCTTAAATTCGATAGTTTCGATGCGCAACTGGCCTTGCGTGACCGCTGGCAGTGGCCTCATTAGAACAAGATTTTCACGTCCGGCAATCCGGCTGGCGGTCTCCTCGAGAAAGGTCAAAGGTGGAGTGGCTTTGCTTCGGCCCAGGTCACGTTGCAACTGGCCTGCCTGTTTCTTTAGAACCTGGTAGTCAGTCTGTAATTGTCTGACCTCTGCCAGTTGTCCCTGACGGGAACGGATTGTTTTGTCGAGACGTTCAATGGCTGTTCCGTAAGGGAGCACCACACCAAAGGCAACCAGTAAAAGGCCGAGTACCACTGCTCCACCCGCCAGCACATAACGTTCTCTCTGATTCAAGGATTTGATCATGATGACGCACCCTTCCCACTCAAGGTCATGCGCATGCGGTAGCTGACCTGCTTGCCAGCCAGGTCCATCTTCGATTCAGCAACCTCAACTTTTTTAAAGTAGGCAGATTTACGAAAAGTCTCGGCCATGCGGTTGACTGCTTCGAAAGTACTGGTGCGCCCGGAAATTCGCACTTCGTTGCGTTCCATGGTGAATTCATCAATATCAACAGTAAGTGACTCTGGTAAATCGGAGAGTGCTCGCAGTAGATGCAATGATGAAGGCTGGTCGTGAGCAATCATGCCGACATCCTCCTGCAACTGGCGGATTGCACTTTTCATCTGTAGAGGAACATCAACGATCGTGGTCGCTTGTGGAAATGTCTCTTTATAAAGTGAGACTATCTGTTGCTGCAGGATGTCAGCCTGCTGCTGTTTATCGAAGTAACTCAATCCCATGCTGGCAGCAACGGTAACCAGAGTGAGCCCAGCCAGACAGGCAGCCAACACCAGGGTTTTGCGTAAGCCGACCCATTCTCCTTTGAGAGCGAAGGCTCCCTGGCGCAGGTTGAAGGCCTGGCCTTTGCCGGTATCCGCGGCTCTTAGAGCGAGGGCTACGGCTGGCAGCAACGTTGCCTCAATGATCTGGCCGTTAATATCGATAGAGAGTAGTTCCACATGATCCCGCAAAGCACTGAGGCCCGTAACCAGTCCCCGGGTGGCCAGAGGTCCCATCAGCTGCAGTGTCATGCCATCCAACGACTGCGTTCGACTCAGGGCGATCGCTTCCCGGTGGATGGCACGGGCCTGGTCGGCAACCGACGTTTCCGGGCCAAGGGGTAATTGTCGATAATCGAGAACCTCTCCTGCACTTATCAAGGCCAGACTTGTGCTCTGTTCCATAGCGCAGACCAGAAGACCATCGGTCAGGAAATCTTTAAGACCGGCAACATAGGCGTGCGGAGCCAGATCCATAACATGTAAAGGGATGCCCGATGCGTCAAAGGGTTCCAGAGCTTCTGCCAACTGAGTCGTTTTCACCGCTGCAGCAACGACAACGGCCCCCTCCGGAGTTTTGACTGGCGGTTGCAAAACCGTGGTGTAGCCGTCAAGTGTGACCGGTAATTGAGATGCCATCTCAAAAGAAAGCGCGGCTGTTATCTTTTTGCGTTCACTGAAGGGAAAAGTCAGTCTCCTGATGAACGCAGCACCGCCAGGTAAACAGGCAGCCAAACGGTCACCAAGATGAAAGTCACTGTTCAGGAAGCTCTGCAGGATAGCCCTTTGGTCGGCCGTCTCTTCGTGAGGGCTTTCCGTAACCGAAGCGACCGAGATGACGCCTTGCTCGCGGGTGAGGATCGCCAGTCGCAGACTTCTCTGGCCAAGATCAATGCCGATCAATCGTTTTGTCATAGCAGTCAGTTTACCTTGAAAAACAATAATTGGTTGCCTTGTTTATCCACTTCGGCCAGAAGACGCCGCCGGCCGTCGTTGACCACGGCATCTGCCTCGATCCGATAGTGGCGACTTAATACTCCCAGATGCTTCAGGTTGCCAAGAGTTTTCAGGACGCTGTAGGCAACCGTAGGGATCTCATCTTCAAGTTGTTGCAAATGTTCAATGGGCGTCTCCCGACGATAGCTGATCAGATCTTTAACCACTCCGGTGTCAATTTCCAGATCGAGAGCCATGAGTACCTCTGCACTGGCGGTGTTGATATTCACCATAGTCTGATCACGCAGACTGACATGCGGCAGAACCCGACGTATGACTTCCGGGGTAAATCCCTTGACCAAGGACAGCTCTTCAAGGGTCTCCAGACGACCGTTCTTGACCGGATAAGGATGCGGCAGTCCCTGGTAATAAGCGCTCTCAGCGCCAGCGACAGGGAGGTCAGCACCGTCAGTGAGAATTGTCTGGTATGGGGTGTCACCACTATCGAGCCAGTCGATCAGAGCGGCGGTTAACTCGGCCGGATCATCGAGACCCAGGGTTGTGAACAGACGATAGAATCGATCAACCATCAGGGTTGTCGGTGTGTTATCGTCGACCAGCGTATTGATCCCCAGTTTGCCGTCCTGATCGTAAATACGCACAGTGACGGCACCGTCAGCGACCGGGTAATTAATGACCCCCTGGTTCCAGAGTTCGTCGAAACCATCGTAACCATTGCGATCATCCTGGATGATCATACGACCGGCATTGATACCACCTTTGGCCAGGTAGTAGGCCCGGGTGGTATCGCGAAACGTTTCGGTCAGCCGTAAGTCAACCAGGGTTGAAAAAGCCAGTTCAGTCAAAAGGGAGGTCAGCAGGGCGATTACGACCAGCACCACCAGCAGCGCCATCCCTCGATTACTCCTGGACTTTTTCATTGTGCGCTGATGTCCGGAATGTCAAAAGTTGTGGCGAATGGAATCTGCCGTTGCTCATCATGGCCAACCACCAGGGCGATTTCCACCAGTTGTGGCAGCCCATCCTGCCGGGCATCCCACTCATTCTGCCAGCTTCCGTTGCTATAGAAACGCAGAGACAGGCTGGCAACATCCGGTGCAAATCGCATCATGCGATCATCAACAGCGATCGTCGCAGACTGCCGGGGGCGCTCACCACGCAGCAACACCTGGCGACCCCCCTGTGACTCATTATCAGCTGTCAAACGATAGCGAACCTCGGCAATTCCTGTACCTGTGGCACTTAAGGGCGTCACCGCTGTGGTCGTCAACTCCAGGAACGATTCGCCCTGGGCATTGACACCGCCGCGAAACAGGGTGCTCTGATCGCCGCGCCGGTAGTAGGCACCATGCAGTTCCCGACCGAGACGGTCAAAGACCACGCGTGCCAGATGATACTCGGCACTATCGCTGTCGAGACGTACTTTGGTTGCATTGATACTGCTGAAGATTCCGTAAATCGAGGTCATGACAATAGCCAGCAGGCTGATAGAAACCAGCACTTCGATCAGAGTGAAGCCACGCAGACCCCGCCGCTGCCTCAGATTAGAAGAGGAAAGAGGTGACATCGACTGCCTCATTACGTTCTTCCTCGCCCCAGAGGACCGTGACCGTGACCATCTGCACCGCTGGTAGCGGAGTGTTGTTGATCTCGATACGCCATTGGTAATCAGTGAACGGCTCGGCAAATGCTCCGGCGCTATCAGCCATTTGCGCCACGCCGTCACGACGGGCTTCGAGTTCACTCTCCGCCATTTTCTGTTGTGCCAGCAGGGTCGCCTGAGTCAAATGTTGCAAACGATCATGCACACCAATAGAGCGATTACCAAGACTCAACAAAGCCACCATGGCAACGCCGACAATAGCCAGCGCAATCATAATTTCCAGCAGGGTGAAGGCCCGCTGTTCTGACCCCTTAAGTTGCCCAGAACCCCTGAATTGGGCAGAGATCTTAAGTCGCCCGCAAGCTTTAATGGTTGTAGCCATCATAGCGTCTTGTAGCCCTCGAATACCTCGCTGGTTCCGGTCAGCGGCATGATATGCAGAGTCAGTATGTCTCCGGAGCCACCTTCAAAATGCACACCAGTTTCCTCGATCCAACCACTCGGGTAAATCCGCACCGTTACTTCTCCAGAGGTAAAAGTGCCCCGGCCTGGCAATTGCACATCACGGAAGCTGACATCACCAGTCAGCGAGGTCTCCTTACCAAATCCGGGAAGATCAACGATTTCGCCGTCTGCCTCAACAATTCTGGCCCGATAGGTGCCCCGGTCCAGATTGTAAATCAGGCGATGCTCCCTGCCGGTCAGAGCTGATTCATTAAACAGATATTTGATCGTACCACCCAGGCGACGAGCAGAGTAACCGAGGTCACTGGTCCCGGTTGTGCTAAAGAGTGGAATTGTAAAGATGGCGAATAGAGCTATCAGTACGACCACCACCCCCAATTCAATCAGGGTGAACCCGGCCTGTTCTGAGGCCCTGTGGACTTCTTGCCCTGAGACCTTGTGGTTTCTTTGTCCTGGTAGCAGTCGGATTACTAATGGGACAGTCAGATTGCTAGTCAAGTTCCCAACTATTAATGTCGGCATCAAATTCTTCGCCGCCAGGTTCGCCGTCAGCACCGTAACTGATCATGTCGAAATCGCGGCTATGCACTCCCGGAGAGATATAGAGATACGGCTTATTCCACGGATCGACAGGCACTTTTTTCAGGTAGCCATCAACCGAATATTTGGCCGGGATACGGCCGGTCTCCGGCTTGTTGACCAAGGCCTTGAGTCCCTGTTCCGTAGAAGGGTAGAATCCATTATCGAGCTTAAACAGGCCAAGCGACTCTTCGATACTTTTCATATCCACCTTGGCCTTGGTGACCTTGGCCTCATCTGGGCGGCTTAGCAACCGCGGCACGACGATTGCGGCCAGGATACCGAGGATCACCACAACCACCATAATTTCTATCAAAGTAAAACCACGGCAGGAACGATTATTCATTGATGACATATACAACACTCCTTTTATAAATTCAAATCACCCGAACCCCTGGCTCGCCTGAAAGATCGGCAGCAGTATGGCCAGCACCGCGAAGCCTACCACGCCACCCATGAAGAGAATCATCAGAGGTTCGAGCAGGGAGAGCATGCCGGTGATTGACAGGTCGGACTGGTGTTCGTAAGTATCAGCGACCCGAAACAACATTTCTTCCAGCTTACCACTCTGTTCACCAGCAGCCGTCACCTGAATAAGCATCGGAGGAAAGACTGCACTTTCCCGCAAGGCCTCGGCCAGGCTGCCGCCTTCCTGCACCTGCACTATGGCGCTCTCCACTGCCAGGCTCAACACACGATTAGTAAGCAGGTTGCGGGAGATGTCGAGGGCCTTGATCAGCGGCACTCCGCTCTGCAGCAGTGTGCCAAGGGTGCGAGAGAAACGTGATGTTGCAATCAGCAGCAGTAGACGACCGAACAGTGGTGTCTTAAGCAGCATCTGGTCGGTGCGCAAGCGTCCGTTTTCAGTCCGTCGATAACGCAGCAGGAGTGTAATAGTGGCCACCAGGCCAATGGTCAGTAACCACCACCAAGATGTCAGAAAATCGACCAGATTGATCAGAAACAAGGTCGGCCATGGTAGAGCCATCTCCATTTCCTGCAACATGCGGGTGATCTTTGGCACCACAAACACGAACAGAAATGCCAGTACACCGCTGCCAACCAGGGTCATCAGCACCGGGTAGGCAAGGGCAGCCTGGATGCGCGCACGAGTTCGGGCCTGGTTCTCGAGAAAATCAGCCAGACGCTGTAAAGCCTCATCAAGTGTACCGCTGTTTTCACCGACCTGAACCATATTGATAAAGAGGTCTGGAAAGACTGCCCGATGTTTGGCTAATGCCTGGTGCAGCGGGTTTCCCTGGATGATCTCTTCGCGAACATCAGCCAGGACACGACCAATCATCGGTTGATCGGTTTGTTCGGCAACGGTGCTCAGAGCTACGTCGAGAGACAGCCCTGCACCGAGCAGGGTGGCGAGCTGGCGGGTTGCCGAGGCGAGCTCTGCTGTTGAGCGTTGCAGACTGACCAGCAGGTTCGACCAGCGACGGCGTGTGTGTGGGCTGGAACTTTCGTGGAGTTCAGTCGGAAAGATGCCCTGCTCGCGCAACTGTTGAGATACCAGACTACGTCCGGTCCCATCGATCCGCCCGGAAACCTTGCGGCCCTGACCATCCAGCCCGGTGTATTCGAACAGCGGCACCTAACCCTCCTCCTGAGTGACGCGCATCACTTCCTCAAGAGTTGTCATGCCCTGCAGCGCTTTGGCAAGACCGGCACTCCGCAGAGAAAGCATGCCTCCTGCAATCGCGGCTTTCTTGATCGAAGCGGCGTCTTTATCCTGTAACAGTAGTTCGCGTATGTTGTCATCCACTTTTAGTAATTCGTAGATACCGGTCCGTCCCCAATAGCCGATTTGCATACACTTGTCACAGCCTGTGCCACGATAGAAGGTGGTTCCGGCTGGCAGAGGGCTCTCACTGGCGATCTCACGTAGCAGTTCCTCAGGTGGCTGGTGATGCTCCTTGCAGTGTGGACAGATCGATCTCACCAGACGCTGAGCAAAGATGCCGACAATACTTGAAGCCGCCAGAAACGGTTCAATCCCCATCTCAACCAGGCGGGTCAAGGCACCAGCTGCGTCATTAGTATGCAGAGTTGAAAAGACCATGTGCCCGGTCAAAGCCGATTGCACGGCAATCTCAGCGGTTTCACGATCACGAATTTCACCGACCATGATGATGTCTGGATCCTGGCGCAGAATCGAGCGCAAGCCATTGGCGAAGGTTAAGTCAATCTTCGGGTTGACCTGGATCTGGCCAACACCCGGCAGCTGGTACTCAATCGGGTCTTCAACGGTTATGATATTCTTCTCACGGTTGTTAAGACGGGTCAGGGCTGCGTACAGGGTGGTGGTTTTGCCGGATCCGGTCGGACCGGTGACCAGGAAAATCCCGTGGTTCTTGTTAATCATCGCCTCGAAGGGCTTCAATAGATCGCTATCCAGGCCGATCTCCTCAAGACTGAGGACACTTGAGGCTTTATCGAGTAGACGCAGGACCACGCGTTCGCCAAAAGCTGTGGGCAGCGTTGATACGCGGATATCCATATCTCGGCCACCCATACGCACGCGGAAACGACCGTCCTGCGGCAACCGTTTTTCGGCGATATCCAGTTGGGCGACGATCTTGATGCGGGAGACAATTCCGGCGTGGGCTTTAAGCGGTGGCTTATTGACTTCGTAGAGCAGGCCGTCAATCCGGTAGCGGACGATGAGCTCCTGTTCGAAGGGCTCGATATGGATATCACTGGCCCGCTCCTTGAAACCCTGGGTGATCAGGCTGTTGACGAAACGGATGATCGGCGCCTCGTCGGAGCTGTCAAGGAGGTCACGAGGTTCAAGATTGCCGGAGAGCCCATCGGCACTGCCTTCTTCGATCTCCTCAATCACGTCACCGGTCCCGCCCGCCTGCTTTTCATAAGCCCGGTTGATTGCCAGCAGAATTTCTTCCGGGGTGGCAAGGCAAGGTTCGATCAAAGCTCCGGTCAGGGTGTTTAGATCGTTGATCGGACGACTGTCGCCGGGGTCACAGATTGCAACTTGTAAGCGATTTGCACTTCGGGAGAGCGGGAAGATGAGATATTGCTTGGCAAACCCGATTGGAATCAATGTATGCAGGTCATCAACAGTTGTTTCGGCCGGGATTGAATCAACGAATTCCAAATCGTGCTGGATCGCCAGAGCACGAGCCAGGAGAGTTGCATCGATCGCCTGACGTGTTTGCAGTAGTTCGCCGAGTCGTTTCGGTGTTTGCTGCTGCTCAGTCAGGGCCGCATCAACCTGATCCCGTGCCAGAGCGAAATCTTCAACTAGTATGTCACCGATTAATCGCCAGCTATGCATCTTTGGACTGCCCCATCTTAATGATTGGCAAGAGTTATTGGTCGGAGTTCCGCCGTGGAGCCGGGGTTACCCATTGGTCACTGCCTGCAGAGCTGTTCTCGTCGGCTGGAGTCGTTGTTTCACTATCAATTTCATAAGTCTTCAGACCTGCTTCTGCAGGATCCTGTGCTTCTGGTGTCCCGCCTAGTTTGCCAAAGAAGTTTTCCGGCAATGACTCAACCATTTCACTGGTTAAAAAACCACTGGCTGCCTGGCGATTGCGCCCGGTTATCTGCTCCAGGTCACCAGAGTTCTTGACAATGGTCGGGTTAATAAAAATCAGCAGATTAGTTTTCTTCTCCTCGGAGGAGGTGCGCCGAAAGAGCCAGCCGATGAAAGGCAGGTCGCCGAGGATTGGTACCTTGGTCACTGACTCGGTGATATTACTGTCGATCAGACCGCCAAGGACCACGGTCTTGCCATTCTCTACTAATACCGTGTTACGCAGTACGCGTTTGGTAAAAGTCGGTCCGACTTCGTTGGGATCGCCGACGCTGGCGCTTAAGGCCGCACTCGCCGGGACAATGTCAGTCAGCTCTTGATAAATTGTCAGACGGACCAGATCGCCCTCGGTTACCTGCGGAGTAAAGCGCAGGATCAAGGCAACATCCTGACGTTCAACAGTAACGCTCTGGGCAAGACCTGTGCTGCCGGAGTCTGTTAATCGTCCTGTGATTACCGGCACATTGGCACCAACGATGATTTCTGCTTCCTCATTGTCCGAGGTCAGCAGTCGCGGTGCCGAGAGGATATTTATATCGCTATCGGTTTGCGAGAGGTCAATCAGCACAGAAAGACTTGGTACCGTAATTTTGTTACCATTCGGGCCGTCAATTGTTATCGGGTTAAAAAAACCGCCAGCCAACAAACCATCAATAGCCTGGGTCAACATCGACGGCAATCCACCGTCCTCATTGTCCATAGCATTAGCGATACCAACTGGCCCGGTGTTCTGGTTGCTGCCACCTAAAATCACACTATGACCGTTAATCGTAGCGGCACCTTGCAGGGAAACACCCAGACGTTGCGTGGCATCCATCGAGAGTTCCATGATGAGGACCTCGACGTAGACCTGCTTGCGCTTGATATCAAGCTGTTTGATGATCCCTTGCAGGGTTATGTAATCCTCATGGCTGGCATTGATGATCAACGAGTTGGTTGGTTTGTCAGCGGTAATGGTCACCGGCCCTGAGGAAAGGGGACTTTTGTTGCCCCGATTCTTGCCGATAGCCTGAGCCTGAGTCTTGATACCGGTCAGTATCTCGTTTAAGGTTGATGCCAGAGTTTCAGCATCGGCATTTTCCAGATAATAGAGATTGATATTCGCGCGTTTGCTCTCTGATTCCTTATCCACGATCAGGATCAAGCCTTTGATTTTCTTCATGTCATCAGCATTAGCCATGACGATCAGGGAGTTAGTCCGCGTGTAAGGAATCACCTTGCTGACTCCTTTCTGACTGGCTGGCGTACTCTTTTTGCGGACGCGGTTAGTAGTTGGCTGAGCAATGATCTCGGTGCAGATTTTGGCAATTTCCTCGGCATCTGAATTTTGCAGAGGGATCACCTCGAGAAGGCTGGCTGAACCGGGCAAGTCGAGTTCACGGATGATGCGAAGCAGGCGTTCGATATTCGCGCCGCTATCTGTGATAATCAGGGTATTGGTTGGTGGATAGGCAAGGAGATGACCTGTAGCTGCCACCAGCGGCTGCAGTACGGTCCTGGCAATAGTTGCTGCATCGAGGTATTCCAGGCGCACCAAACGGGTGATAAACTGTTCTGTACTATGTCGATAACCATCGACTATGGTCGGCAGGCCTTCACTTCGGACCCCTTTTATCGGCACGATCTTGTTAACCTTGCCAGATGGCACGATGGTGTAACCTTTGACGTAGAGCACCGAAAGAAAGAGCTGGTATGCTTCTTCGAGAGTCATGCTCTCCGGGGAGACAATCGTAACCTTGCCTTTGACCTTCTCGTCGTAAAGGAAGTTCTTCCCGGTCAGCTCGCTGATGGTATTGATCAGGTCGGTTAGTTCCACAGCTCTGAAGTCGAGTGTGACCTGCCCTTCAGCCATGCCGCTCTGTTGCTTCCGGCTCTGGGCAAACGACGGCAACGGTAGCACCAGGGCCAGCAGCAGCAATCCAATCAGATAGTGGCCGCCCAACAATCGGTACTTGCTCGCAGTTTTCACCAAGAGGTTCTCCTTAGTTGATTTCATAAGCAAATGTCATCGGTTTGTCTTTACGTTCCAGATCGACTGTCAACTGACGAGCTTCCCGAAGCTGTTGCAGAATTTGCAGTGCTTTTTCCGGACTATCGAGGGCCATATTGTTGACCCGCAGAATCACATCGCCAGGTTTGATGCCCATCTGAGTAAGCAGAGAACTACGATTAAGTTTCCGGACCAGAAAACCGTCTGTGCGGCCGTTGATAATCCGGGGTTCCAGCTGTGCCAGTCGCAGTTGTACAGCAATATTGGTCCTGGTTGAATCGGCTGTGGTCCGGGAGATTGCCCAGCGATTTTCCCCTATGGAGCGGATTCCTGAGCCGGACGCTGAATTCCCTATGGCCCTTCTCTGGTTAGCTGTCACTTTGTGCAGGGTCAGGTCGGTGGTTGAATTGTCCTGGTTACGGATTGACACCCGGTTACGGTGGATCTCCTCGATGCTACCACCGCCAGGTATCGGATCTCCAAGATGAAACAACTTGATTTTTTTGCTGACTTCAACCAGAGCCGTGGATTCGGTGCCAGCAACCAGAGTGCCAACCAAAGTCAGGTTTTTGCGGGTTGACGTTTTAGCACTGTTGTCAACGCTTAAAGATTTTAAAACGGGGGAACGTTGCCCCCGTGAGGCCGGGTCGAAAATGTTCTGTTGCAGGATCCGGCTTATGTCATGGTTAGAAATCTGTGTGCTAGTGGTGCGCGAGGCAGGCTGGCTGGTAGGTTCCTTATAGGCGTCCATATGCAGGAATGTTTCGACAATTGTTGTCGCCAGCTGGCCGCAGGCCAAGCCAAAGATGACCAGTAGCAGCAGGCAGAGCTGGCGATGGAATTTTTGAAATAAGGCCAGGATTGTTGCTGTATGCAATCGAAAAACCCCCTGCATAATCATTAAAATAAGCAAGGGACATTGTATTGTGCTGCTAGTGTTAAATCAAAGAAAATTCGTAACTTTATAAACCTGCTGTTAATAAAGGTTTGAAAGAGCTATTATTTGACCTATGTCAATATTAAATCCCCCACTATCCAACTATAAAGTAACCCTCTCCTACGATGGCCGTTCTTTTCTCGGATGGCAGCGGCATGGAGATAAACCGACCATTCAGTTCGCTCTTGAGCAGGCAGTGACGAAAGCGTTTGCTGTCCGTGTTGCGGTGCAAGGCTCCGGTCGTACAGATCGCGGAGCTCATGCCCATGGTCAGGTTGCGAGTTTTCAACTACCGACCGGAACGCAGCCCGAGCTCATCAAGGAGAAACTCAACCAGATCTTGCCGGTGGAGGTGCGTATCGTTGCTGTGAGTTGCGCCGCAGTAGACTTTCACGCCTGCGACTCAGCCATCGCTAAACACTATCGCTACCTTATCTGGAACAACCGCGTGTTACCTGCAGAGCACGATGGTAGAGTCTGGCACATCAAAGGGCCTCTTGATGTACAGGCGATGGCTGATGCCTGTTCTATTTTCGTGGGTGAGCAGGACTTTGCTTCGTTTGCAACGAAAACAAACTTCAAGCAAAAGTCAACGCGCCGCACCGTTACAAAGGCTGTTCTCAGCCACGAACTCCCAATGATTACTTTCGATATCTGTGCGGACGGGTTCCTGTATAAAATGGTGCGCAACATTGTCCGTGCGATTGTCAAGGTAGGGGAGGGACGTTACACTCGTGAGGATCTCTGCCGTATCTTGGTGGCAAAGGATCGTCAGGCCGCCCCTGGTACCGCTCCTGCCTCCGGTCTCTATCTGGAACAAGTATTCTATTCACAAGATGAACTTTTAGATAAAACCGGAAAAGGGATTCTTCGATGAATCAATTTGAACATCTACGTCACAAGGATGGCTCTTCGCTTACACGTGCACGCGAGCTTGTTGTCGCTTGCGCTCCCATGCGCAGCAACGTCAATATTTCGAGTGTCGCCAGAACTGCGAGCGCCTGTGCTGTGGAGCGACTTATCCTGACTGGCAATCCAACCCTTATCTCAAAGATTGCTCGTGATGGGGCTGATGAACTCAACATCTCGATGCACCGCAGTTTAGCCCCGGTCCTTCGGAAGCTGCATAGCGACGGTTATCGCCTGGTGGGCCTCGAACAGACCACCAATTCAACGAGTATGCACAGCTATACTTTTATGCGTCGCACGGTTCTGGTTGTTGGTAATGAGCGTATCGGGTTAACACCAGAAATCCTGGAGCTTCTGGACGATGTCGTTGAGATCCCGGTCTACGGCCTTCCTCACAGCTTCAACGCCGCAACCGCTGCCAGCATGGCGCTATATGAATACTGTCGGCAGTTTCCTCAAGGATGAGTTCTCCTCCAATGGATGTGTTGTTTCAATGAGTAAGAGCCCACCGATTGCTTGGCGGGCTCTCTATACAGCATGGCCACCAGGGCCTGATCACATTTGTTTAATGTGCGGGTATACCGTCTTTTTCACAAAACCTCATATTTTTATAAAAGGACTTGGGTTGCAGAGATTTTTAGCGTGTTTGGCGACAGCATTACAATTATGACAGGTATGGCCGGGATCATCCATAAGGTCTGTTAATTCCTTTTGCTTGTTCTCTTTCCGCAATTGGCAGATATGCAGCCAGCTCATTGATTGTTTGACATGACACTAGCATGCAGTGGTTGCCAGTGTGGGACGTTCCCGTTCATTTAACCACCAAGTATGTAGTGCTCCAGCTGGTTGATCATAAAGTCCTTTTCGGCTACATGTGCATTGACCAGGTCACCGATGGAAACCATTCCAATCAGTTTCTTGTCCTCCAAAACGGGCAGGTGGCGGCAGCGCTTGTCGGACATCAGGGCCAGACCCTCTTCAACACTCTTATCCTTGGTAATGTAGAGGACTTTGGTGGCCATGATATTTTCGACAGACGTCTTGAGAGACGAGCGCCCTTCGAGGATCACTTTCCGTGCGTAGTCGCGTTCAGAGATGATACCGACAACCTGCTGACCTTTCATGACGAGCAGAGCGCCGACATTTTTGGCGGCCATTAACTCCAATGCGCTATAAACAGTTGCATCAGGGCTGATATTGATTACAGAGTCGCCCTTTTTCTTCAGTACGTCTCGGATTGATTTGATCATACGGGCCTCCTTTATGAGTTCGGGGGAGAATTCTGTTCCCTTAACTCTAGCGGAGGCGTATGGGTTGTCAATCGGCGAATAGACCGGGTCGGCTATTTAATGCCTTTGTGAGGGTTATACAAATAAAAAAAGGGCCTCATAACATCAAGGCCCAGGAGGTAACTTTTAACTAGCAGGTGGAAAGATCTTTGTGTTGTTCGCTAAACTTAAGTGTCCAATCTGCGTCATCCCAGTGTGGTGGTGCCGTTTGAACGGGTCAGGATCCCGTCCAAAGGCTCTGGGGTCGGCAACGTGTAATTCTTGATCAACACTATAGGGGGCAGGGTGTGACAGGAGCGTAGGGAAAATGTGAAAAAAACGTGAAAATTTATTTATTTGTAGGAATGAGGGACCATTATTAACGTCTTTGGTTACTACAATTATGTGTCAACGTAACTAAAGACCCTCGCTTAAGAGTTGTTCTGTAATTTGACGCTCATCCTTGCAGCGTTGTAGATCCCAGCTCAACTCCTTCGCCATGATCTCCAGCACCCTGGGGGCTGCCGTCCTGGCTGCTGCAATATCAAGCCGTGCCAAAGGCGTTCGACGGGCCAGAACATCAATCACCCGCTCGGCCATTTCATAACGCACTGCATAGATAACCTCCGCTTCGAGAATCGGATGATCCTTTACCAGGCGTATGGCCTTGTGCGGCGAGGTTAACCGGGCAACCTGTTCCGCCTGGTCACCGTAAGTTCGATGTAGATATGCAGCAATGTCGGCAGCAAAGCCATATTTTTTAACCAGGGCCTGGTCGCCATGCGCATGGTAGTTGGCCCCACCGAGGATCGGCAGATGCTTGGTTTGACAGCCCGGATTTGGTGTTTCAAGGCGAAAGCTTATTAATGCCTGATCTATGGTGTCCATTGCCATTTCCCGGTAGGTTGTCCATTTACCTCCGGCAATTGTCAGCAGGCCGTCTGTACTCACCTCGATCACGTGATCTCTGGCCAGGCTGGCGGTGTCCACTGCTTCTGGATCGCGAACCAGTGGCCTTAAACCGGACCAGGTGGCCTTGATATCAGATCTCTCAACCTTCAGATTGAAATAGCGGGTGACGTGACGCAGCAGATAGTCGATTTCCTCTTCGAGGGGCCTGGGATGCTCGGTGATTGCTGCCGGTTCGTCCGTAGTACCGATCAGGGCATGATCTTCCCATGGAAGCACAAACAGGACGCGGCCATCATCGGTTTCAGGAATCATCAGGCCCGTGTCTGCTGGTGCAAAACGTTTATCGAGCACGATGTGAATGCCCGTGCTGGCGGAGATGATTTCACTCGCGGCAGGGTTATCCATCTTCCTGATGCTGTCGGCAAAAGGGCCGGTCGCATTGATCACGCCTCTAGCGTGTAGCGGCCAGCTTTCACCAGTTAGCGAATCAGTCAACTCAGCGCCACTGATCTGGCCTTCTTCTTTGAGCAACATGGTAACGGCAACGTGGTTGCTAATGCTTGCGCCATGGCATTCTGCAGTTAAAGCCAGAGACAAGGCCATGCGGGCATCATGGAATTGACCGTCGTAATAGAGGACCCCGGCTTTAAGGCCTGCCGGTTTCAACATCGGGAAGCGGCGCAGGGCTTGTTTGCGACTCAGCAGGCGGCTGTGACCAATATGGCGCTTGCCGGAAAGGAAGTCGTAGAGTTTGAGACCGGCAAAAACATAAGGGACATCGATCCATCGGTAGAGCGGGGTGACCAGCGGCAGGCGATTGGAAAGATGCGGCGCATTTTTCAAGAGCAGGTAGCGTTCTTTGAGACCATCCTTGACCAGATGGTACTGGACACGGTCCAGCTTCTTGATCGCAGCCTCAAGGTAACGTACACCACCGTGAACCAACTTGGTGCTGCGGCTGCTGGTCCCTTCAGCGAAGTCGTTCTTTTCAATCAGGGCAACTTTCAGGCCGCGGGTTACCGCATCAAGTGCGACCCCGCAGCCGGTTGCGCCGCCGCCGATGATGAGCAGGTCAAACGTCTGCCCGGTTTTTAATTGCTCCAGATGCTGCTCTCTTGTCACGTGCCCCCTCCTTCCTCAATGAGTTGCCTTATCGCCCCAGATAGCTTTTAAACGTTGATCGCGACCACAGTTCCACCGATAAGCATTGTAGCGAATGGGGTTGTTCTTGTAATAATCCTGGTGGTAACTTTCGTCTCCCTTGATTGGGTAGAAGATTGTCGCATCCAGGATGGGTGTGACCACTGTCTGGTCTGGGAACATCGCGACAACGCGTCGCTTCGATTTTTCGGCAAGGTCCCTTTCCGATTTATTGGCGACGAAAATTGCTGCCAGGTAACTGTACCCTTTATCACAGAATTGCCCGCGATCATCAAAGGGGTCAATATTTACCCAGTAATGATCAAGCAGCTGCTGGTAGCTCACCTGGTTTGGGTCATAGGTGATTTCGACCGCTTCATAGTGCCCTTCATGGTTGCCGTTGTAGGTCGGGTCTTGCAACGTGCCGCCGGTAAATCCGGAGACTACATCGGTAACACCATCAAGTTTTTCAAAATCTGATTCCATGCACCAGAAGCAGCCTCCAGCCAGGATCGTTTTGTCGGCCAGGGCATTTGTAGCAAAAATGAGCATGATGGTTAAGAGGAAAAGGGTTCGTTTGTATTTCATTACGACCTCCCGGTATGTAGAAATTTGTTGATAAATATGAGTTGAGTCGTTCGGCCATCAAGCCGTGGACAGGCTCCTCGCTTGTTATTTGAACAACGTTGTGTATTCTTCGTAACCTTCTTTCTCTAAATCTGCTTGAGGGATGAAACGCAGTGCCGCCGAATTCATGCAGTAGCGCAACCCGGTTGGAGCTGGTCCATCATTGAAAACATGACCAAGGTGCGAGTCGGCGTCTTTGCTGCGGATTTCGGTACGGACAGAGAAGAAACTGCGGTCCTGCTTCTCAACGATTTGGTCAGGATCCAAAGGCTTGGTGAAGCTTGGCCATCCGGTCCCGGATTCATACTTGTCAGTGGAACTGAAAAGCGGTGCGCCGGAGATGACATCGACATAGATCCCCGGTCTGTGATTATCCCAGTAGGCATTGGAGAAAGGCGGCTCGGTGCCATCCTGCTGGGTGACTTTGTACTGCAACGGGGTAAGACGACTGCGGAGTTCTCGATCGTTGGGAATCATAGTCTGGCCTTCCTTCTTTTCCCCCTCAGCTTTCTTCATGTTCATATTGTCGTGCTTAATTAATTGAGACACTGTCATGTCATTGGCCTTGTCCATCTTCTCGTCCATACTCTTGCTTTGTACCTGGACAAACCCTATCATAACCAAGGTTAAGCTGAGGATTGTTATCGTCAAAATTTTCATGGTGTTCTCCATTTGTTGTTCAGCAGTTACGCTGGCTTTCTTTTCTATAGCCAAAGTATAGCAGGGCTGAGGATTGTCTGCATACATAGAGCAGTGTCATCACCGATAAATAGATGTTGTGTCGGCAGAGCCTGAGAGGCTGTCCGACAATGAGTGATTGGCTGCAAACCCAGCTGTTTGGCCCATATTTCAACTCCTCTTCAGCCCATAACGACAGCTATGAGCAATCAAACGAGTCAAACCTATGGAAAGAAAAATTGAGCTACTCGCACCAGGTGGGGACATTGAGTCGGTAAAGGCTGCCATTGCGGCTGGTGCCGATGCAATATACCTCGGGCTGAATACTTTTAACGCCAGAATGCGGGCAACCAATATCGAATTTGATGACTTAGACGGTATTGTCACTCTTGCCCACAGAAACAACTGCGAAATCTTTATAACGATCAACATCCTTATCGTTGAAAGTGAAATTCGGGCCTTAATCAACCTACTGAACAAACTTGTAAATTCAAAAATCGATGGTGTGATTGTTCAGGACCTGGGCTTGCTCTACCTGTTGTCGAGATATTTTAAAAATCTTAAAATACATGCATCAACCCAACTGACAACACACAATGAAGGTCAGATAAAATTTCTAAATAAACTCTCGGTAACACGAGTCAATTTATCGAGAGAACTAAATCTCGATGAGTTAAAAACCCTCACCAGAGTTGGCCATGAAAAAAACATTCTAAGTGAAGTATTTGTGCATGGTTCCAACTGCCTCTCTTTTTCGGGGCTTTGCTATATAAGCTCTGTCCTTGAAGGGAAATCGGCAAATCGCGGTCGCTGCAACCAATCCTGCCGAGAGCAATACGTGACCACCCCTGAGAGGAAAGACTTCCCCCTCAACCTTAAAGACAATTCGGCCTTTAACGATCTTAAGGCACTCTCTGACGCTGGCGTTGATTCCGTAAAGATAGAAGGGAGAATGAAGAAGTTTCATTACGTCTATACGGTTGTGAGTGCCTGGCGCAACCTGCTCAACAATTTCTACAGTCACAATCAAGCAAGCGGCGATGATTCCGCCCTTTATCAGGTGTTTAACCGGGATTTCACCAATGCTTTTCTACTGGGGCATCTCAATAAAGATCTGTTTACCGACAATCCTCGGGATCATTCCGCCCATTATTTTCATGAAGCAAATAAACGCTCCCCTGATAAAGGCATTGGACTCACGAAGACCGAACTTAAGGATATGAGAGCTGGGATTGTCACGAATGTAAAAGCAAAGATTGCCACATTAGACGTCGAAAAAACTCCCATTGTTCTAAATGGCTCACAAGAGAATATTGCCCCGATTGAGACCCCGCGCTTAGAAAAGCAGAAGAAGTTAAAAACTAACCCCCATCTCTCTGTATTGATTTCTTCCAGTCAGCAACTTGAGCAATGTCGGCAGACCTCTGCTGAGCTATTTTTTCAAATCCCCAATTGCGTTCCTGATGACTCTTCTGCGTATGTAAGGCTTTTTCTGGAAAACCAGGCCTTAACCCCATGGTTCCCTTCAGTCTTGATTGGCAAGGACTATACTGCCGCAATTGATATCCTTGATCAGGTGAGGCCAGGGCGAATTGTAACCAACAACACCGGTATCGCTTACGAGGCATATAAGAAGGGGATTCCATGGATCGCAGGTCCCTATCTGAATATCGTTAATTCCTTCAGTCTTTTATGCTTAAAGGAAAGATTCAACTGTTCTGGTTCATTCATATCCAATGAAATCAGCCGGAAGCAGATGATGACAATCATCGCACCCAAAGATTTTGAACTCTACTACAGTATTTATCATCCGATTTTGCTCATGACGAGTCGGCAATGTTTACTTTACCCGATTGAAGGCTGCTCTAAAAGTATTGTGGATGATAAATGTGCGCTGGATTGCAATAAGTCTTCTTCAATTACGAACTTGAAGGATGTTGCTCTTTTTGTTGATAAATCGAAAGGTTATTATCATCGCATCTATAATAACCATAACTTTCTGAATACAGATATAGCTACTGATTTGCCGGACAGGTTCTCCAGCTTTTTTATTAATTTAACGGCTGTGCAAACTGCAACGCAAGTAGAGATGAATGAAGCTCACATAATCAGGATTACTGAGGATCTGTTAAATAAAAAGCCAGGGGCCAAAGAAGCACTCAAAAAAGCCATACATCCCTGCTCGAACATCCAATATCAAAGAGGCATCTAATTTTTTATGCAAGACTTGATACTCTTTATTGATGGCAGTGTGCACGCTCAGTCTCATGTTGGCTATGGGGCTTACCTGACAGTGCTTGAACCAGGGCTTTCGTTGGCGGAGTTGATAGCTCACGTGCGTGTAAGACGCTTCACACAAACTTCTTCAA